>FUFK010039324.1_pt1 | contig 40064 bp, 58 predicted proteins | sample 1021851 | NCBI WGS metagenome assembly FUFK01 (sample SAMEA51879418, study PRJEB19060) | metagenome
TTGAGCAAAGTATTCTCCTGCTCCACCTAATGCTCCTTGTAATGGTGGTTGAACTACTATTGAATTAAATAATGCTCTATTAGGAGCAGAACCTAATCTAGCAGGTGCTATTATCCTAGAACCAAAACCAAAAGATAATGCATCAAAACCACCTATAAATACTGCCCTTGTTCTTGCATATTTTTTTGCAGCTGCTACTTTTTCTGGGTCTGTCATAAAAGTTGCTACTTCTTCAACATCATCTATATTAACGCCATCTTTTACCATATATTCTGTAAATGAATATGCAGCATCTACTGAACCAGAAGTAATACCAGTTGCTGCTGCACCTACTATTGGACCTCCAACAAGACTTCCAGTAACACCAGCAAATAATGATTTTGACATTGGTGCTGAACTTGAAGCTAATACTTGTCCCATTAAGTTAAATGGGTCAGATAAAAATATTTCCATAGATTCTTCAAAAGATGTAGCAGCGGCTAAATCTTGAAAACTTTTAGAATATTTTATGGTTGATTGAAAATCTACAGATTTTTTAATGTTATCTTGTCTAAGTTTTATTGCATCATTTAAACCAAGTTTATCATCTCTAAATTTTGTTGCTATTGGAGTAGTTATTGCTAATTGAGCATATGGGTCGGCAATAAGATTAGGATTGGCACTAATTATGGGTGAAACTATTTTATTAACTTCTTCTATAGATTGTGAATCTGCTTCNTCTACAGAAATATTTGCTATGTCTCCTTCATTTATTAATTTATCTATTTCAACTAATCTATTTTTATCTTCTTTAGTTAAAATATCTTTAGATAAAATTTCTATTCTTTCATTTTCTAGTAATCTTCTTTTTGCTGCAAATTTATATAAATCATTTCTATTAGGTAATTCTACAAACTCTTTTGAAAAAGAACCTCGTATTTGTTTTCCTAAACCACTTCTATCTAAATCTTCTTCGGTATAACTTCTTTCTAATCTTGCTTGTTTTTTTGCTAACTCTAAACCTGATAATAAATCTCCTGCAAATCCCGGTATATTTTCACGAATACTAAATGTATCTGAAGTTTCAGGTTGAGGTTGGGGTTGGGGTTGGATTATTGAAGGGAAATTTTCTTGGGGTGTATTGTAGTTAGCTAAAAATTTTTCTTTTTCTTCTAAATAGTTTTCGTCAGTTACACTATCAGGTAACTGGTGTGTTATTCCATCAGGTGTTTGAACAAACTTAGGCATTGATAGTTTTTACTACATCATTAAAACTTTGAGCAGATTTACCAACAACACCACCAGAATATTTTGGTTCTATAGAAATACCTAATTGTTTAGCTATATTTGCTTGTACTCTTAATCTAATTCTCTGTTCAGCATCTTGTATTGATATACCCTCATCTGCAACCATTTGAAATATTTCCATTGTTGTATTTACATTAGCCATTTTTTTATTAACTTCATTTACAAATGCTTCTCGTAAATCAGTTTCTTGTCTAACATCAGCTGCAGCTATTGTTGATACTTTAGATGCTGCTAATTCTAATAATTTATTAGAATCAATAATTGGTTTAGGAAGTTTATTTCCTTTTTCATCTGTTGTTTTATAAATATTTAAACTTTCTGGTGGTCCATATACACCATCTAATATTTCTTTAGCTATTTGTCCCGGAGCACTAAGTTTAGTTTTAGGGTCCATAGATTTATAATAATCAGCTAAAGCTTGTTTAGCTTGTTTTTCAGTTTTTAATTTAGATAAGTCTATTAATTTTTTATCTCTTACAGCTTCAATACCAGCCATAGCTTTTGCTTCTTCTAGTTTAGATTTTTTCAAATCATCTTCTTTTTTAGATATAGCTCTATTACTTGCATCTATACTATTTATAGTTTTTTCTAGTCCTTTATTTAAATCTTTAAAAGTTCCTGCTGTTCCTAATACTAAACCTGTTCTCATAAGATTTAAACCTTCTCCAAATTTTCTTTGTTGTTCTATTTTTTCAGGTTGTTCTTCTTGTAAAGTTTTATAGTAATCCATTATTGTTTTTTCATAATCTGTTATTCTTTCATCTTCTGGCGTATTTGGGTCATCATATAAACCAGCTGNTTTTAATTCATCTGTAGTNAAACCAAATAAATNAGGCACTTCTGTACCGGGAGCCATACCTACAACTCCGCCACCATACATAGGCATAACATCAGGACTAGCAGACATAGCCGGTGGTATTGGTGCTCCTTGTGGTTGAGCTGGTAGTAATCCTGCTATGCCGCTGTCCTGCACAGGGGGTTGTGGTTGATTAATGCCCATTAACATTTGTTCACGCATTGATGGAAGTGGTGGGGTTTTTTCATTAGCTGCCATACGACCCTCATAATCTTCACGCATATCTTTTCTTCTTTGTATTTCAGACATAACTAAATACTGCGGAAACATACCACTAGGGTTAGTCATTTCATTTTCTAAATTACTATCTGGTAAACTTTTTAAATTATCTTCTAGTTGTATTATATTCATATATTAACCCTTTAATATTTATTAACCCATTCCACCTGATAAAGCTCTGTATAAACCTAGTCCACCTAAACCAAGACCTAACAACTGTTGTGTGCTTGATGGTGTTGGTGTGTATTGTGAAACTTGTGTTCCCGGTGTTACTGGTAAACCTTGCAGTATTTGTCCATAGAAACCTAACTGTTGTCTTGGATAAGCTATCTGATTTAAGAAATCTTTGTAACCTATNTCTAATCCAGCTTGTCTAAAGTTTCTGCCTATTTCTTGTGCTTCTTGTGCTGCTTTTAATCTATCAAAAGCTAGTCTTTGTTGCATAGGAGCTTGTCTGCCTAAAAATTCTGCAGATGCTAATTGTTGTCTTGCAGCATTTAATTGATTAGCTCTATCTCTTTCAAACTGTTGTTGTGCTTGTGAAAAAGCATCTCTTTGTCCTCTAGCTTCTATATCGCCTAATCGTTGTCCTAAGTTTCTTTCTCGTTCTGCTTGTAGTATAGCTTCACGATAACCACCTAAACCACCTGATTGTGCTGCTCTTGATTCTATTTGTTCTCCTGATATGTCAGATGCTCTTTGTGCTTCTCGTTTTTCTACATCTGTAACTAATCTTTGAAATGGATTCATATACATACTAGCTATTCCAGTATCAAATCTTTGTGGATTAACTACACTTGTTCTAGCTAATTGTGATGCTTCTGCCATTTCTCTTGGAGCACCTGCTAATCCTAAAGCAGTTTGTCTTGCTGCTACTTGTTCAGCTAATGGACTTCTTTCTGCAAGTCTTTGACCTGTATAAGTTCTATATGGATTTAAAGACTCATATTCTGTTCTACCTAATAACCTAGTAAAATATGGCTGCTGCATATTCTGGTAGATTAGTAGTTGTTTGTTTTACTTCTGTTTGTTGTGGAGCACTACTTGCTTTACTTCTTCCTTTACCCATTGTTAAACCTCTTTTCAAAAATTGTATAAGATTTTTCCCAACCAGATTTGCCTAGCCATTTCCACATACCAAATCTAGCTGTACACTCTATACCATCACATTTATTATCTTTAGCCCAAGCTTCTACTGTCGTTAAATAATTCCATGCCCAGTCAGGTAAATTTTCTCCACCTAAATATTGCACTGCAACTTTTTTACTATTTGGATAGTAAACAAATTCAGTAGTAGCTGCACCAATTATTTCATTATCTTCTTCTGTAAAAATTACCCAAAGTTCTTGCTCTGCTTTTTTAATAGCATTTTTTAAATAGTCTATAGTCCATCTACCTTTAGACCTTTTAACTGCTTTTTGTAAATATTTTTCTACATCATTCCAAATAGTTCCCATGTAATGATGAGGAACTAAAGTAACAATATAATTATTATTTACTTTGTAAGTGTTGTTATTGTTTTCTTTTATTTTAACTACATTACTCATTTAGGTAATACCTTTCCTTTATTTAATTCTTTTGGTTGTTTAGTAGTGTTAGTTCTTTCTTGTCTAACTCTATCTAATAATCCATCAAGTTCTTTTGCACCTGCATCAGAAGAACCATCTCCTAATCCTGATACAACATCTGCTGGAATAATATACTCACCCGGAGATACGGCTACAGGTTGTTGACTACCAATCATACCTAATACTTGGTCGTCCATTCCACCGCCCATACCTTCTATCATGCCTTGTGTTTGTGCATTTCCTGTTGGGTTAAGTATTTGTTCTCTTATCATCATAAACATTTCATTACCATATTTATCTATAAACATAGAAATTACTTCATCATTATTAGGTATTTGTCCTAATACAGCCATTTGTAATTGTTGTATTTCATCTGGACTAGGTGCCATTCCACCCATTTGTAATTCAAATCCCATTTGTCTTACAGCATCTTTACCTTTTTCTGTTTTAGCTAAAGCTTGTAATCCTTTTGCATCATCAGGTATTTGTTTACCTTCTTCCATTCTAAAAGGAAAATTATCCATTCTATCTATTGATATGAAATCATCACGCATTGGTGGTGTTGGTAATTGTGTGAAAGGATTTTCTATTGCACTTACTGGTGGCACCGGTGGTGGCACTGGCAGTGGAGCTACTGGTGGCATCATTGGTGATGGTACTTGAGGTATTGGTTGTGGACCTTGCGGTAATTGANGCATTGGTTGACCTACAGGCTCCATCAATCCTGTTGCAAGATTAGGTAACATATCTGGTTTTGTAGGCATTTCTCGTGGTGGTTCTCGACCCCCTCCTTCTGGTGTTATTCCAGAGCCTAATTTTATAGGAAGAAAGGCTCGTTTGTTAACCTCATCAATACCATCTCCTACAGAAGGTGGTGTTCTATCTCCGTAAGTTCCACCTGGTCCACCTATAGACATAAAATCATCACGCACTGGTGGTAAAGGGTCTATCATGGGTGTAATATTTGGAGTATAAGGTTGTGAATATATATTACTCATATCTATATTTAAAGGTTCAAACATATCACTTGCATATGGTTTTTCAATACCAAATGGTCCGTACATAGGCTCTCTCATTCCTAAATTTGGTTCCATCATATCTACAAATCTTTGCTCTATTCTAGGATTACGCAAATAGTCTGCTGCTATATAAGGATTAAATCCTCCTAAGTCTGTTCCCATTTGTCCAAGAAAATTACCTAAACCTGTTAAAGATGAAGCAGGTCTATTACCACCGGGTAAATAATTAAACTCTGGGTCAATACCGGGTCTGTAATTAGCAGATGGTTTAAATTGTCCTGATGGTACAGGATTTCCCTCTGCATCTAACATGGGCATACCTGTCATTGGGTTTATTACAGGTACAGCTTCTGCTGTTACTGGACCACTAAGTTGTTTAGGTGGTGTGTAATAAGCATCAAGACCACCAGACATAGCAGCTTCAAAACTACCTGTAGGTGGTGGTGGTATATTTCTAGGAAGTCTGTCTCTAGGTGGTTGTAATGGTCTTATTCTTCCTTTTCCGGGTAATAAACTTACGCTTCTTTCTTCATCAAGAACTTCACCACCTTTTTGCATACCTATAACTCCACCTTCTTTACCATAATAATAAGGACTACTCATTGGTATTTGTTCTGGATACATAGCCATTAATTCTTCTTGTCTTTTAATTTTTCCAAGCTCGTAATCTCTCATAGCTTTTTCAAAATCTTCTTGTGCTTGTATAGCACCTCTAGTACCTTCTCCCATAGCAACTGGTAAAAATGAACTAGGTTTAGATAGTTGCGATACAAAAGCATCAAAACCACCGGTAGCAGCATCAGCTACAGCACCAGTTGCATCTACTGGTAGTGGAGTTGCTCCTTGTGCTCCTGTTAATGCACCCACTCCACCTGTTGCTCCCATTCCACCTCCAACACCAGCACCACCAACAACTTCTGTTCCTGTTAATGTACCTAATCCACCTGTTGCTCCTTGTCCTAATGTATCTGAAGCTATATCAGCAACTACTTCTGCTCCAGTCGTTGCAGTTTGTGATGCTGCATCAGCAGCAGCTCTCCCAGCTTCTCCAACACCTGCAGCACCAAATGCTTGACCTAAACCAAATCCTGTTAAACCTGCTAACATTCCTTGTCTTAAATCTCCTGATTGAATAGTACTAGCTAAACCAGAACCTATTGCTCCTGCAACTGCTGGGTTTAATCCTGTAAATAAAGCAGTACCTGCTGCAGAACCTAATANNGGTGCTAANAAAGGTAAGAAAGCTTCAGGCTGTCCTGTTTGNGGATTTNTTGTTAATGGCATTACAGATGCTAAACCTTGCACTTCTGCAGGATTAACATGAAGTAACATATTGTCGCCATAACGACCTTGTGCTGCTACATTTTGGGTTTGTTGTTTTATATTCATCTATCTTTCCTCGGTTGTTTCGCAACCAAATATATTAAAACTCATATCTACTGCACTGGTATAAACTTTTATTACATCAGTTTGGTCAAGTGTTATACCTATTACAATACTTAATGAATCATTTGCTGCTACAGATTTATCATAAAATAAAAATTGTTTATCATCTGCACCTGCCCCGCCAACATGAACACTTAATCTAAATGTTATTGCAGAGCCTGTTCTATTTGCAGCAACTATAGAACTTACTGTTGTTTGGGTTTTATCTGGTACTGTATAAAGAACTGTAGTAGTTGTAGCTGCTGGGTCAACTTGTCCTAATACTTTTAAACTATCAGCCACCTGTAACTCCCATTAATAAAAATTGATGTCTTCGCATAGCTTTACTGCTTACGCTATCTTGTTTTCTTTTGGCATTACCTATATCTGAATTTATATCTTGAAAAGTTTGTTCTATTGTTCTTCTAGTTATACTTTCATTTAACTCATCATATTCAGGAGTTGTTATAGGTAAAGGTACTGCACTTTTATCTGCCATTATCTTTTACCATCTTGTCTTAATTCTAATCTTATATCGCCTAATCGCCAACCAAAATTACCAGTAGAGTTACTAACTCTTATTGCACTTTGTCTGCTTCTACCTCTGATGTTTGCAAATGTAGAACTAGGTGTAACAGATGTTGTAGATAATGTAGATAAATCTTGTAAAGGATAATCTCTTCCTTTAATTATAAAATCAACTGTATTACCTGTATCAGATGATTTTCTAAATTCTAAGTCTGGTATTAGTTTAGACATAAACATAAACTTTTCTCCTGCTGGGTCTAAATCAAAATCAGATGACTCTATAAAAGCAGTAAATCCATTACCATCTGCTAAACAACCNAACTCTTGGTTATATAAATAATTTAATCCAGAGTCATCNTTTTTACTAGCAGCTATAGGATAGTCTAAACTATAAGCTGGGTTCCAAGCTGTTCTAACAAAACCATCNNTTGTTGTTCCTATACTCCAACTNTNNTCTAAATAATTATAAGTTACATATCTATCTATTTCTGTTGAACTAGCACTAGGATAAAACCAAATAANTTCATTGTATTTAGGATTAGGTGCTGCAAAAACTTTATAAGCTTGTCCTTTATTAAAATCACTAAATATATAATCTAATACTGTGCATGGTAATTTTTGTACTGAACCTGCATATTGATAAAAAGCTCCATCGTCCATAAAATAAACTACTCCACCTGCAGTAGCTGCACCATTTGGAGATATTAAAGACATACCTGTTGCTATTTCGTTGAAACTAAATATAAAAGGCTGCCCAACAAAACGCATTGAAACTACACCTACATCTGTCCATATAAGTATTTCTTGTCTTGTTTGTAAACCACCTACTATTAAACTTCCTGTAGATAACCTTACTCCACCAGCAGAGTTTGTTGCTGTTGGTGTCCAATCTACTGCATTTTCTGCATCTGAAAATCTAACNAATAAAGGGTCAATGGTAGATGAACCTATTGGATTACAACCTAAAGCTATAACATGGCGGTCNACATCTGACATTAATAATTGAGATACTGCTACTGGTGTATTACTTGCACCACTTCTGCTACTAGCTAATACTGCTCTTGTTCCTAAACCACTAGACTCGTCCCAGTAATATAAAGGTCCACCTCTTGGTGCTGCTATAACATCATCTCCAAAATTATCTATTGTCCATAATCTTAATTGATTATTTAAAGATAAAGCTGTTGAAGAACCAAATGTTCCTGCACCCCATGTATCTACACCCCAACCAGTTGATGATACATATACATCTAATCCTACATTAATTTGATAAGTACCTACTGTAGAACTACCACCATTACCANTATCACTACTGTTTGCAGTTACTTCAGTTCCGCTTGTATCTTTAGCTACAAATGTAAATGTATTAGTAGTAGGTATAGAAACTATTTCATATTCTTGATTTAAAACCGCTGCTGTAATATTTCCACCTAAAGTAGCAGCATCACTAAATGTAACAAAATCTCCTGCTACTGCACCATGAGAAGTATCGGTTGCTGTAATTGTTGAGCTACCATTAGTTGCTGCAAAAGTTACATCTCCTGCAGATGTTGTGCTTCTAATAGGAGTTATGTCGTTATACACATCTCCTTCTAACGCATAAAGTTTTTTATGTGTACCTAATATTTTATATTGACTTTGCTCTATATCTTTATATACATGAATTTTTCTGCAAGTTCCTTGAAAAGTATTAGAAGAATATTTTTCCCAACCACCTATTTTTTCTGGTCTGCCTTTTCTAAATCTAATTTTATCAGCATCAAACCAACCATTTTCATTAGAATAATTAGTTCCTTCTTTATTTATTCCGGGTTTAAATTTAAACTTTGCAAACGGCATAGTTATACCTCATGCCATTCTTTGCCTTCAAACAATAAGGCTTCTGCTTCTCTTCTTCTTATTAAACCTTGTAATACTTTACCACCTGCTTTATTCCATCTTTTTATTTGTGCAGGTACTCCATCATAATCTTTATTATTTAATACTTTTAACAAAGTAGAGTTTTTTAAATTAGTTGGTCCAAGATTAAATGTCCATGATATAAGAGCATCAAATTGATTTTGTTCTAAATCTACTTCNACTAAATTATTTACAGCTTCTTCAAATACTTCTACATCTTCAAGTANTAACATATCTGCTCTTTCTTGTGATATTTNCATACCTTCTTTTACATCATTAGTACTTCCATATCCTATAGTCCATACANCTGCTGCACATTTNTANGCTTNAAGTTCACAACCTTCAAACTTTTTTATTAAAGATAAACCTTCTTGTGATATTTCCATACTANTCTCCNTTNTCGTTGGTNTGAGATGCTCCNAAATANAACGAAATAATNGCACTTGCAAGTCCTCCTAAATAACCTAACACTAAATTAATTAATGCTTCTGAATTTTGTTCTGGTGGTTGTAGTGTTACTAAAAATATATAACCAAGAAATCCACCTATAGTAAATAAACCTATAATTCTAGCTGTCCAATCTTTGCTAAACATACCTCTAGCATTTTGTTTATCAGCTACTTCTAACTTAAATACATCAACATCAAGTTCTTTCATTTGCACTTCAAACTCTTGTTCAGCTTTTTTTAGCTCAATCATTTGTTCGGGTGTTGCATTTTGTACTGCTTTTTCTACAGATTTTTGGTCTGATGGACAACCTAATACTTCAGCTATTTTACCTAAAGCCATATTACCCATAGGTCCAGCTATAGCTGTTCCAAGTGTAGGAGCTACAGCTCCCACTATATTTTTTAATAAACCTTTCATAAAACTCCTAATATACTGTATATATGTTAATTGGTTTTTCTTTACCTTTTACATAAATACTTTTTAATTTTTTTAATGTTATTGTATCAATAAAGTTTTTAACATTAATAGTGTTATATCCTATAACAATATCTTCTCCAACTTCTTTTGTAGAACTTTCTAATCTAGCAGCAAGATTAACAGCATCTCCTATAGCTGAATAATCAAACCTTGTATTGCTACCCATGTTTCCTATTACAGCTTCACCAGTATTAATTCCTATTCCTATATCAATACCTAAATTTGCTTTTTGCATTTCTTCTTTTATTTCTATAGCACATAACACAGCAGATGTTTCGTGATTTGGTAAATCTATTGGTGCATTAAATATTGCCATCATGGCATCTCCAATGTACTTATCTACCATACCACCATACTTTTTAACTGCATCAGCTTGTATAGTTAAAGCTTTGTTCATAATTTCTGTAACTTTTTCTGGCTCTAACTTTTCTGATAAACTTGTAAAACCTCTTACATCTGTAAAAAGAAAAGTACAATACTTTCTTTCTCCACCTAGTTTTAATAATTCTGGATTATCTTGTAATTGTTTTACTTGTCTTGGGTCTAAGTAATGTTCAAATTGTTTTTTAATTTGTTGTCTTAATTTATATTGTTCTCTAAATCTTAAATAAAAAGCTATGCTACCTGTTATAAATTGAGATATTAAACTCCAAGTAACATCTATTAATAAACCTTTTTGTATAAAGTAATATCCAATACTACCTGTAATAAACATAGATAATAAACTTAATACTATTCCCCATGTTATTCCAAAATAAAAAAGTACAAACCAAACAATAAAAACGCTTACTATAAATATTAACAAGTTAATACTTATTGCCCAATCAGGTATATAAGGACTATTTTCTATTAATATGCTTTCTGCTAATGCTGTTTGTATTTTATGTGGTTCTAATAATCCAACTGGAGTAGCAATCTGTGGCATNACTCCGTTAGCAGTAACACCTATAAAAACAAACTTACCATTTACATTCATTTCTTGTAANTNTGTNTGTGGCGTATCAACCCAACTAATCCACTTNCGACCAAGACTATCTGTTTTAACTGGTGGTATTCCTCTTATTGATATTTCTNNTATACCATTATCATTAGTTTTTATAATATAAGTTTTTACATTAAATAAAGCTTTGTATATTTGTGTNCCAAAACTAGGNATCCATTCGTCATNAGGTGTTTTAACTAATAAAGGTATTCTTCTTACTAATTGGTCAACATCAACGGGAGCAACGGCTAAACCTTCTAGTGAATTGGAGGATAGTAACGGCAGGTTTTCCTTNACTCCCNTAGAAATTATACCACCATTATTTTCTCCAANTATAACTGTTCCAGTTGGTTTAGGNTAATTACCTTTACCATCTTCAAACATAGCTATAACAGATGGTGCATAANCTAAAGACCTTGCAAAACTTTCATCACCTCCCATTCTATCTGCTTGTGGAAANGATATAACCCANCCTACACCTAAAGCACCTTTACCTATAATATCTAATTGTATTTCNGCTAATCTTTNTCTNGGTAATGGATANCCNCCTTCTCGTTCTACATCTTCTTCTGTAATATTAAGTATTACAAAATTACCTGATGGCTCTGGAGTTTTTATTAAAGCATCAAATGTTTTTAATTTAATTATTTCAGTAGGTGTGCTTTGAAATAATAAAGGTAAACTAAGTAATATAAGTATAGGTAATATTAGTTTCTTCATTTAATCACTCTGTCTTATAGTTATTACAGAATCTCCACCACCATTAATTTTTACAATATTAGATATACCATCTTGTATAAAAATAACTGTATATGAGCCACTTGTATTAATATTTAATTTTACACTTTCACTTACACTTCTTTGTAATGTAATTACATCTCCTTGTATTAAAGTTGTAATTTGTGTATCAGGGTCTTTACCTAACAAAGTTCCAACAATTTGTGTTGATGTTGCTTCAGCTAATTGGTCTTCTTCTTCTTGTATATCTAATTCATCAAGAACATTTAATAAATCTTCTAAAAAATTTACATCTAAATAATTAATATCTAATTCTGTAAACTCTAAACTATCTTCTTTAAGATAATCTTCTGCAAGGTAATCTATATCTAAATCATTAAAATCTAATACACTATCTGTTTGTGAAGTTGTACTTTCTTCTTCTATTACATCTTCTTCTTTAGGTGGTGTAACAATTAACATATTGTCAATAATGTCTAAAGATAAATCCAATATAACAGGTTTAGTTGGAGCAGACTCAAATACACTAACTGTAGTTGCTTCATAGGGTTTGTTTAATATTACTGTTCCCATAGCTGTAACTACTTCTATTTCGCCACTAGAAAGTCCTAAAGCATCAGGTAGCAAAATTATAAGGCTACGCCCTAGTTCATCAACTGTAGCCGTAAAATCAGTTCCTCGTATAGCTATGTTAGCTGTTGGTGTTTTTAATTCTATGTTTTGTTTATCTATACGATTAAGATTACCCGTAATAAATCTAGCTGTACCAAGCCCAAAAGTAAGAGCCATTTTTGCTTTGCTTGGGTCTGGGTCATATATATATTCGTCAATAAGTAATTGACTATGCTCTGTAAGTTTTACAGTAGAATCATCAAGAAATGTTATTGCCATTCTGCCATTAGTAGTAATAGCTTCATCATTACTTTGTATAGCAAATTTTAAATCTGCTTCATAAGATTTATCTCTTACTATTTGGGCATTACCATTTAGTTCAGATATATCTCCAATATCAACAGCTTGTGCTTGTACCTTGGTCGTTTTGAACAACGCACACAGTACCACTATTGCCAACAGATGTAATTTTAAGCCAATCTGCAACCAATGTTGAACCTTGTGTAACATTAAATGTTCTGCTGTTTCCTGTTTGGTCAAGATAGAAATATCCACCTGCATATCCGCTTCCTGTAAAGTTTACTGTGTTGCTATCTCCATCTACATCTACATAGTTGGTTGCACCATCATAATTAATATCAAAATCAAATGTATTGCTATCGCCTTGTATAATCCAATCTAAATCTAATGTAGCTGCTAATGCAGATGTACCTGTATCTAAAGTAAAGGTATTAGAATTACCTGTTGTATCTACATTGTAATTAGAACTATCAATGCCATAAGTATCTGTTGGGTCGCCTTGAATTGTAAATGTATTACTATCTCCATCAAATTCAAAAAATCCTGTAATACTATCTCCAAAAATATCTCCTAAAAATTTATTACTATTACCTATTTGATTAATGTCTAAAGTAAGATTTAAACCATCTAGGTCTAATGCTGTTAATGTTCCAGCTACAGAATTTAATCCACCTATAATATTAGAATTACCTAATTGTTCTAAATCTATATTTGCTGTTGCACCAGATTGGTCAACATATATTTCATTATCAGCCCCGTATATTGTCAATGCACTCAGCATCACAATCAGGCTCATTAATTTTAATTTCATCATATTCCCAGTAACCTCTTTCAATTCCTGTATAAATTATATTTAAAATACCTTTTTCTACCGCTTTTTGCAAAGCTATAGAAACACTTTCATTTTTTGCAATACCACCTTCCACTTCTACTAACTCTGTTCCAGTTTCAATAAAGCGAAAAATGTCTTGTGAAACATTTGTGGAGATAATACTTTTAGATACTAAAGTTTCTATTAATACTTCTCCAGTAGATACCGAAACTAATCTTAATGATATAGTAACTGAATCTTCTCTGTATTGTTTGCTAGTACCTATTCCTAAATATCTAGCACCTAATCCTCCAGATTTATTATTAGCTTCATAACTAATAACTCCACCTTCTATGATTAGTCCAGCAAATAATAAGGGTTTCATCTTATTATCTTCTTTAAATTCTTGTCTTGTACTTCTTATTAACTGTCTTTCTTTAGTTAAGTTATCTAACCCAACTCTTTCTACTACTGTAAAAAAATTTCCATTTGATGCGTGTTTTAATGCTCTAATTAAAAAAGCTTCTGGAGCTTGTGTTATAGCTGTACTAAATAAAGCAAAAGAACTATTACTTTTTCTTTGTCCTGTTAAATCTCTAAAACTATTAGGATATATAGCTACTGTAGGTTTAACTTTTGCAGCAGGTAAATTTTTAAGTTCTTCAGATTGTAAATCTAATATTGCACTAGGTTCGATATTTTGTGTTAATGATAAATCTTTATTTTCATTTAATACAGCACAGCTAGAAAGTAAAATTACCGACAGGCAAAGAAATCGTTGTGATATTTCCATCTTGGTCCCGTATAGTTAATGTTATTATTCCATCAACAACTTTGTATGTAATTGTATTTCCCTCTAGTGTTAGAGTTCCTTCTGTGCTTGGTGTTTCACCAAATAAATTTTCTACAAGTTGTCTTGATAGTTGTGCGTAAATTCTTGATTCTAAATTTCTTATAAACCTAGCTAGTGTTGTGTTTTCTTTATCTCTTTCTATTTGTTCTTGTAAAGCTTTTATTTCAGCTTTAAGTGCTTCTTTACGATTAAACTCTTGATTTTCAATAGTTAAATAATGTGCTGATGTACCTATTCCACTAAAGCTAGGATTTTTAAATTTAAAAACTATTTCATCTGCCCACAAAGAATTTGTTAAAAGCACAAGAAAAAAGAAAATACTAAGCAATCCTGCTATTCTATAAATCCAAATATTGTCAGTCTTTTCTCTGGTCATCTCTATTTGCCTTTGCTATTTTATTGCTATCTATAAGTTGTGGTATGCCTAAAATAGTTTTAATTAAAGTGTCTTGTCTTATNATTTCATTATCAAGACTTCTTATTCTATCTATTAATGCTACCAAAATACCATGTTGAGAATCAAGTTTNGTGCCAAGTCTTTCTTCTAATGCTGCTATTTGTCCTTCTACTTTTTCATCAACAGTATCTAATTTAGTTTCCATACCATCAACAATACGCATAATAAGTTTATAAATAAACCAACCAAGACCTAATGCAGCAGCAATAGGAAACCCAACCTCTTGAATTAAAGTAACAGCTGATTCCATTAGTAATCACCCCAAACTTTAGTCTTAGTTCCCCCATGATATTCAACAGCATGACCTTCTTTAATTAATACTTGGCATATATCTCTGCCATCTTCTGTATAAGGTATGCCTAATATACGACCATACTTGCCTTTACCTAAAGATTTAACTTTAATATTTCCAATACAAAGTTCTTTTAATCTTTCTTTAGCAATAAGACCTAATTTTTTTTCTGCTAAATCTCTAGTTCTACTTTCAGGTGTATCAATACCTGCAAGTCTGACACGCTGTTTATGAAGCTTTACATCAAAACCTAAATCAAGACAACAATCAAATGTGTCTCCATCTACTATTCTTTCTAGCGTAGCATTATAAACAAACGCATCAGGTGATTTAGCCATTATTTTCTACTAGAACTTTTAACTCTTTTAGTAGTCCAAGCTTCATTTACATCTGGTGTAGATTTATCGTCAGCTACATAATGTCCTTTTTTGTTTCTAGTTCTTACTTTTACTTTTTCAGTACCAGTAACTTTATCCCACATTCTACTTAACCAACTCATTATTTATCCTTGGCTTTTAAAACATTTAATGCACACCAATCAATTACACGATAAATGTAACTAAACCAATGGTCATCTTTTGGAGTGGGTGTTATTGCTGCTATAACTGAAGCTATAGATATAATTGCAGTTACCCACGCTAATATATTAAGTATCGTCATTTTTACCCTCCTCTGGATTATTTAAGACTTCATCTGCTTTTTGTTTAGCAGACTCTATAAATGCGTTTTGAAACACATTTAAACTGGCATTAACTTGGTCAAGTTCAAACTGTATGCGTTTTTGTTTATTAGTTAAATCTAGTATTTGACTATGAAAATATTGTTGTTCGCTTGTAAGCTCACTTACTTTTACTTCTTTATCATCAATCATTACTACTGGTTCTTGCGTAGCCATAATTAACTATTAGATGATATGTATGCTTTACCTGTCGTAATAGCATTTGTGCAATCAGTTTTTTTACTGCTTGATGAGCCTTTAACATTAGGTGTATCGTCATCACTATCAACAGGTGCATATTCTAAAATAGTTTCTAAATGGTCAACATTTCTTTGTACCATTTCATTTATTTCAGTTTGTGTCATGCCTTCAACATTCCAACTACCACCATTTACACCATTAATTAAATTAACGCTGTCCATAGCTACATTTAAACATTCTGTAACTGTTTGTGCCATTTTATTTCTCCTTTAGAATTTTAATTTCAGTTTTTAATTCATCTACTTGCGTAGAAAGTTCTTGAACTGCTTTAATAAGTGGGTGTACAAACATTTCTTGCGAAATTCTTTGTGAACCATCTTCTTCTTCACTCCAACCACCAAAAGTATCTACACCTTGTTTATCAAGTGCTGCTTTTACTTCTTGTGCAATCATACCATGCAGTTTTGTTTCTGTGTCCATGTGGTTTTCTGTTTCAGAATAATCGTTATAATGTTTAGGAAATTCTGAATTTGGTTTCCAATTAAAAGTTACAGTTCTTAAATTATTTATAAAATCTAAACCTAAAGTGTCATCTTCTATATTTGTTTTTTTATGTACATCTGAACTTCTACTAAATGATGCATCAGAAGTAAAAGTATTACTTACAATATTACTAGGTTTACCAAAGCTAAATTTATCATTACCTGCACTTGTAATGTTATAACCAATAACAATTTGATTTAAGCCATTAGCATCATGCACATCACTAAAATCACCAATAACAATATTTTGTGCTCCACCAGTTAATCCAATATCGTGAGTACCAGCAGAACGACCTATCATTACATTATTACTTCCTGTAGTAATACTACTTCCAGCACTATAACCCATACAAACATTTTCTGTTCCTGTAGTTATTGAGTCTCCTGCTTCATTACCTACTCCTACATTATATTGACCTGTAGTGTTAGCCCTTAAAGCATCAACACCAACAGCAGTATTATTATTACCAGTAGTAGAAAGTCTTAGTGCATCATGCCCAACTGCTACAAGATTAGCTCCAGTTGTATTTGTAAGTAAAGCATTTTGCCCTACTGCTGTATTTTCACTAGCTGTTGTATTATTAGCTAAAGCACTTTCTCCTACTGCTACATTATTTGAAGCTGTAGTGTTATCAAATAAAGCTCTATAACCAACTGCTGTATTACTAGCACCTGTAGTATTGGCACTTAAAACATTTGTACCTAATCCTGTATTATTGTCTGCTGTAGTATTGGCATCTAAAGCACCATGCCCCATAGCTGTATTACCACTTCCTGTAGTGTTTGCACCTAAAGCATCTTTACCAAAAGCATTATTGTCTCCGCCAGTAGTATTCGCATCTAAAGCACCAGAACCAAGTGCATTATTGTCAGCACCTGTAGTGTTTGATAATAAACAGTTAAACCCAACTGCTACATTGTTATTTGCTGTGGTGTTTGCATTTAAGGCTTGTGAACCTAAAGCTGTATTTTGAGCTCCTGTTGTATTTAAATCAAGAGCATGATAACCAACAGCAGTATTATTATTTGCTGTGGTATTTGCAGATAAAGCTCCTTTTCCAACTGCTGTATTTTGTGTACCTGTTGTATTTAATGTAAGAGCAACAAGACCTACAGCAGTATTGTTATTTGCTGTAGTATTAGCTTCTAATGCTTTTTGTCCAACTGCTGTATTTTGTTCTCCAGTCGTATTAGCTGCCAAAGCATCATGTCCAACAGCAACATTATTTGAAGCTGTAGTATTAGCACCTAAAGCATTAGACCCCATACCAACATTTTGTATACCAGTCGTACAAGCATCTAAAGCTAGTGTTCCAAAAGCATTATTATGAGAACCTGTTGTATTACTTACTAAAGCATTATATCCAAAAGCATTGTTGTTTGAAGCAGTTGTATTAGCATTAAGTGCTTGTGAACCACACGCAACATTATAAACACCAGTTGTTGTTGATTCTAACGCAGTAAAACCTACTGCTGTATTATGGTTAGCTGCATCATTATTTTGTGCAGATAAAGCAAAATAACCTAAAGCTGTTGACCTAGTTCCTGTATCTTCTGCATCAAGAGCATTATATCCAACAGCTACATTATAATCACCAGTTGTTAGAGCAGCACCTGCATTTGAGCCTATAACAACATTTCTTTGACTTCCACTTGCTAATGCAGCACCAGCACCATCACCTAATCTTACATTGTTACTACCTGCTGTGCTTGTAATAATTTGACCAACAAAAGTAGCATTACCACCTTCTGACATATCAAGAGTAAGAGCTGTTACTTCGGAACCACCATCATCTCCAATAATTTTAAAATCTGCATCTTGTGTATTTACTTTTACTTGATAAGTTCCAGAAACATTAGACCATGTAGCAATAGTTGTTCCATCATCTTTATATCTCCAATCTCCACCACCTGCGTCTAATGTAATATCAGCAGCAGAATCTATAGTAAAGTCTGAACCACTTGTAATATCTAATGCACCACTNTCNGAAATAGTAGAGCTATCNATAGTAATNTCATCTACTGTAAGTGTTGTNANNGTNCCTAAACTTGTAATATTAGTTTGTGCTGCATCTGATACTTTTAAATTAGCAAAAGCATCTACCATAGCTGCACCAGAACCAGCTCCATCAGAATAAATAGCTTTTACTTCTCCTGCTGGTACAGTTACATTAGCACCACTACCTTGTGAAATAATAATATTTTGTGAACCTGATGTTCCGTTTTCAATAAACCAAAGTTTTGATACTGTGTTTGGTCCTATAGTAATAGTACAAGCTGAATCAAGAGTACCTGTATATTTTAAATAAATACTTCTGCCGGGGTCTGTTGAACCATCAGCTATTGTAGTTGTATGTGTGTCTGCATTAGTAGTAATAGCTTCAGTGCCAAAGCTAAATGCTTCAGCTATTAATTCTAAATTAGTATTAGTACTTGTTCCCCAAGTTCCTGATTCATCACCAGTTGCTATTTCTTTTAGTCTTAAATCATTTACATATGTTGCCATATTTTATTCCTATATTAAGCTACCTCTTCCCATTCTGGGTCTTGGGTAGTATTTATATTACTATAATTTGGTGTTTGTGTCGTAGATATACTACTGTAATTTGGAGTTTGGCTATCGTCTATTAAACCCCAAACATTTACTGTTTGTGTTTCTCCTGTAGCACTTACACCTGTTGGTAATACAATAGCTTTTGCTATTGTAGTTACAGAACCTAAACTTGTTGTTCCTTCTAGTCCTGTTACTGAAAGTGTATTATTAGTAACTAAACTTACACTTCCTAATCCGCTAGTTGCAGATAAACCTGTTGGAGATACTGTAGCTCCTGCAGAAACTGATTCATCACCAAGCGTTCCTACTGAAGCAGAACCAGATACGCCTGTTACTGCAGCACCTGCTGTTATAGCATTACCTAGTGCTGATGTACCTGCTAGTCCAGTTACGGAGACATTTGCACTTGCTGCAACTGTTTCACTACCTAAAGCTGATGTACCTACATTTCCTGTAACAGAAATATTAGCTGTGCCTGTAACAGTTTCACTTCCAAGTGCTGATGTAGCACTAACTCCAGTTACACTAACTAAAGCTTTTGCTATTACTGTTTCGCTACCAAGTGCAGTGGTTCCTGCAACTCCTGTAACTTCTACAGGTATGGGATTAGACCACTCGCCTTGTCCCCAAGTACCTCTACCCCAACCTGTTATATTAGCCATAGGCTATTAAGCTATTCTTATAATAGCGTTTGATGCATCTGCTGCTGGAAATTGAATTGTAAAATCACCTGCTGTTGAGGTTTTATCTCCACCAAAAGCTAAAACAGCAACTGCTGGGTCGCCTGAAGCACTATCATTAAATATTAAAGCTCCATTAGCAGTTATGGTTGCAGTACTAAATGTTAAATCTGCAAAGTCAGTTAATGCAGTTGTGCCTGAAGTTGATGGGTCAACTCTAGTTAGTTCGCCACCTTTAGCTGTATAACCTGTTCCGCTAACTTCATTAGAAGTTGTATATGCAGTTGTACTTGCACCTAAAGATGCAGAGCTTGTGTATAGTGCTAGTTGAAAAGTACTACCACCACTATTTTTAAAATTGTGTACACCCTCTAATAATTCTTTTTTAAATGAGGTACACATAGCTTGTGAAATCGCCATTAAAGTCTCCTTATAATATCAGCCATATCTTTATGACCTTGTTTTTGTAATAACCCTGCTACAGTAGCTCTATCACTAGCTATAGCTTGTTTCATATATAATAAAACAACTTGTGTCATATTATCTTTAAATGCTTCTGCCTGTGCTTTAACCATAGGGTCTGCATTATCACTAATACTAATAAGTCTATCTATTATTCTTTCAGTCCAATATTCAGGACTTAAACCTTTATTGTTAGTAGTTTTAACTGCTATATCACCTATAGTTGTTTTTACATCTACACTAAACATTATGTTCTTTGTACCCTTACAACATCATCTCTATAAGTATCCACAGTATTATCTCCTTCACCTAAAGTTTTTAATCTGGATATAGATTCCATGTATCTTTTTTCATATTGATTCATTAAATCCATATCTCCTTTCATATACATATATCCCTCTATTAAAGAAGCATATAGTAAAGCATTTCTAGCATTTGTAGATAACCATGTCGTACCGCTATCTGCACCTGCTGTTATAGATGCTGGTCTATAAAAGTAATGTAACTCTACTGTAAAAGCTGCATTAGGTGTTGGTCCAACTATAAAAGTTGAATCATCAAACAAAGCATAGTGTTTTGGAATACCTGTTGTTGATGCATTAGGATAAGCTTCTCTAATAAAGTTTACATCTTTAAACAATAAAAAAGATTGTTCGCTAGAATTTGTAATAGATAAAGAAAAATTATCTAAAAAATCTGTTGGGGTAGCTAAGTATTCACTACCAGAACTTAAATTACCAGAAACATTTTTTCTAAATACAGGAAGCTTTACTGTTTTTAATATTCTTTCTTCTGCTTGTTTAATTACATTATTAATATTAGAAACAAAACTTGTTTCTGTATTTTGCAAATAATCTTGTATTAAACTTTTTAATTCTGAATATGTCATATTATCCTGTTGTTATTGTTACTTTACCTATTGCACCACGCATTATTAATCCAGTTCCAGTTACAGGGTCAAAACCAAATAACTCTCTTGAATCTGCTTCACCAGTATCAACTCTTGCATCATATAAAGTTTGTGGGTCTATAGTTGATATAAGGTTTACATCTAGTTGTGGTTGGTCTGGGTCATAACAAGTATGACAAACTCTTAAACCATTTCTAACTTTGTTTTCTGTTTCATACCTAAGTTCATTTAACTTATAAGTAAATCCACATCTATCACAAATACCTAAAGCTTTTTTTCCTGCTGCGTATGCCATAACTAAATGTGATTGTTAAAAGGAACAAATCTTACTGATGCTCTTTCTCTATCTGCATCACTAACATCATTCCATAATTCTTCATACTTTTGTTTTATCATTGGTACTTTTTGTAAAGCATCATTATTTTTACAAGCAATATTATATGCCAAACCATAAGTCATACATGGTAAATATCTTGTAGGCACAGCAGTATTATTAGTTGCAACATTACCTGTATCTTCTATTTTTTTTACATAAAAATATACTAATGTATATGTTTTATTACCATCTGGAGATGACCACAATTTAATTGCTGGTGTGCTTATGTTTCTATCAAAATAAAATAAACTTGGTTTTCCTTTATTTAATTTATTAGCTATATGTGCATATTCACTTACAGATATTCTTCTAAGTGTTTGGTCAACTTGTTTGTTTACATCACTAGCATCTGTTCTTATAAAAGCTTCTATTATGTCTAGTACATTACTATCTAATGTATAACTTGATGTACCTTCTGTTAATGTTTGTGTGCCTTCTTCTACACTAAATAAATTTAAACCTCTATTTTGCCATTCAAGAAATAATAAATCTAAAGCTCTTCTAGCTGTTTTATACTCATAGCCTGAACGCAATTCAAGTCCACATAACTCATATGCTTCTTCAATAATATCACTTAAATCTAAGTTAAATGTAGTTGTTCCACTTGTTGCCATTATCTATACCTTGCTGTTTTTTTTGCTATCTTTTTAGGTTGTTTTACAAACTGTTTACCTTTTTTATTTCCTTTTGCTTTAGCTCTATTAGTAGCTGCTTTTTCAGATTTACTTAAAGCTTTCCATGCTTTGTCAGGTAAATATCTTTTTTTTCCTTTACTTGGTTTTCCATCTGAAGTACGCCATTTTTGTTTGCCCCAATCTTTTAAAGACCTTTGTGATTTTTTTAATGGCATTATTCTTCCTCGTCAAATCCTTCGCTATATAAATTATTAAATGTTATTTCAGGACTTAAATAACTTTCGTGTCCTTCTGCAGAATGTAAATATTGTGATGGTGAAAAATCTGGTGGTCCTTCACCTGTAACCCACAATGCAGGACTTGTGGCTCTTACTCTATTATTAGGAAGTGCAACAAAATTACCTTTCCATTTACAATCTTCTGTAATGTATAACACATGAGATTGTTTATGTTGTGCAGGACAATCAGCTATTGAATTACCTGTGTAATCTACAGTAAACATATATTTAGCACGATAAAAATTATTATCAATTTTTGCTATCCAAGGACTAGAACTTACCCTATCTATTACTACAACAGAGTGATTTCTTGCTTCACAATCCCAAGGTTGTGCTAAATGGTCTTCCATTGGTTCGCCCCAAGTATCACAAGGTATGTCTGCTATTAAAGCTTGTATGGGCATACGAGCCCACATAGCTCCACCATGAACATTATCTTCTTCATCAATGCCTGTAAATACAACTTGAAAAGATAAAGACCTATCAGGAATAGTATTAACTGCTATTGCTATAGCGTGTAAATATTCTCCATGATATTGTTCGTGATTAGCAGTAAACTCTTTTCTTACCCAACATTTAAAATGCGGTATATTACTAATTAAGTAAGACATTACTTATATCCGCCACCTGCTTTTTTATAAGCTTTAGCTAACATTTGTGCTTTACGAGCTGACCATTGACCAGCTTTACCACCTTTAGTTCCAGCTTTTATTCTTCTAAATATTCTTTTACGCAAACTAGGTTTAGTATAATTACCAGCTTCATTAACTCTGCTTTTAGTTTTACCACCTTTTTTATAGCTTCCGTTTTCTAATGTGCTTCTAAGTCTTTGTTTTACCATGTAATTTCCTTATTGCTTCTTTACCTTTTTTAAATATATTTGCTACTTGTTTTTTACCCATAACNTTTGACCTTTGTTCTCCTACTGTAAGTATTTGAATTTTACGAGCAAATGGTTTTTTAATTNTTTTAACTTTAGCTACAGTTGCTCTAGCATCTGCAGGTGTAGCAAACTTAATACTAACTGTATCTTTAGGATTTTCGTCAGTGTATAACCTACGACCAGAGCCTTTAGGTTTTTTTCCTGTTCCTACTTTTGGGTCTTTTTTGCTTCGCATTATTAATAACTTTATTTTTTTTAGATGCCGGTGCTTTTAAAGTACTTTGTCTAAACGCAGTTCTGGACATTACCATTTTACTTTATCTGCCCAGTATGCAGCTGACATTTTACCTTTTCTAATATTTTTTCTATGTCTAGCTTTAAAAGATTTTCTTTTCATCTTCATTCTACGAGATTCACCTTTCTTAGGTTTACCTGCAGTCTTAGCACCTTTCTCGCCAAACCTAATAGTTTTTATCTTGCTGCCTTCTTTTGCAACAACTATATGAGATTTTTTAGGGTGGTTAGGGGTACGCTTTGGTTTGTTGTACCCACTAACACCTGCTCTTTTTAAACGAGAATCTTTGGTAGAACGGCTCATTTATTAAAGTCTACCACCTGCTTTCTTTTTAATAGCTTCTTGAAATGATTGAGCATCTTGCTTACCAATTTTTTCAGCTCTTCTTGCTGCTCCAAATTTTTTAGCATCTTGTTTACCAATTTTTTTTGCTACAGATTTTTGAAAAGGTTCAAAAGCTAGTTCGCTAGTAGCCATTAAAGTTTACCGCCTATTTTCTTTTTAACAATTTCATTAAAAGTTTGTGGCGTATTAGCTTTAGCTTGTCTACCACCTCTCATTGATTTGTATTTAGTGGACTTACCACCTTTCATAGATTTATATTTTGATTTTTTCATTTTTTCACCTTTGGTTTTTTAGCTGGTTTTTTTGCAGCTGGTTTCTTTTTTGGTTTGAGTTCTTTAAGCATAGCATCAGCTTCTTTTGCTCTTAATGGTCCGGCTACTAATTCTTCGCCATTCCATATAACATAAGCTGGGTCGCCATTTTCAAAGTGCCCGTTTTCTTCTTTTTTAATTGTCATAGTTTCACCTATTCGTAAATTTTGTTTAATACTAATATTATAGAGTATGCATCTCCGTCTGAATGACCAACAGTTGTAAAGTCAATATCGCCAGTTTTACCTGAACCTGCATTGTTAGGAATACCAGAAAATAAATCATAGTATTCATCTCCAGTGCTATCAGCCGGTAATGGTATAGCTAAAACATTGGTACTAGCATCAAACTCTATGTTTACTCGCATACCAACACAAGCCCAATATATTCTTGCTATAGATACTGAAGTGCATGACTGCCCTAAACTATTTGAGCTTAGAGCAGACACATCAACTTTTTTTACTGCTGATTCACCAGTGCCATCACTAGCATTAGTAAATTTAAGAACAGCGATTTTATCGCCATCTTGAATAGTTTGTGAGGTTACTGTATCAGCCATAATCTACTCCTATTAAGATTGGTCAGTAAATGCTGGAGCATCTGCACCTTCTTGGTTACCCCAGATATACCAGTTAGTTGAATCTTTAGCTAATATATTAATTTCAAACAAACCAAAGTCTGTAAGCGTTAATATAGAGTTAGAGTCACCATCAGAGTAAACAGAAACATTATCTGCATTAGAATCTAAATGAATGATTCCACCAATGAAAAAATTAGTATCTGAACCTGTGTCAATAATAAGGTTTTCTGTTTCTTCTGCTGCACCACCATAAATAAGTTTAAAATAAACACCAGCAGAAGGGCTTGGTAATGTAAGAGTTCTGTCTGCTGTAATAGCTGGAACTACATTAGTACGACCACCATTTGCTGTTGCTGTAAGTGATGTATTTGCATCAGTTAAAGCTACAGGTGTAACCTTCATACCATCACCATCTAAAGTAAATTCAGTAGTAATAGCACCTGTGGTTGAATTTTTTGAAATAACTGTAAAGCCATTTTCGGACCTGACTGGTCCATTAAAGGTTGAATTAGCCATGTCTTTCTCCTAAAAGAAAATATCTATCATCTTGGCAAAGTCTGCTAGGGCAGTTGATAGACAATTAATAAATCCCTAGTTACGAAAAAAGGGGAGCACAAGGCTCCCCATAAAGTTCTAGCTTGAACCCGGTGAGCCGTAAATACCAAGCGGGTCTGATACTCCAAATGAGTATCTTTCTCTAGCTTTGTATCTGACATTTCCGGTGTCAAAATCTCCGTCCATAGATGTTTCCATTCCGGTTCTATTGAAATGTTTCATGCCGTTTGGAACATCAGTGATAATGAAGAAAGCATTAGTATCAGTAAGATAATGGTTAATCATATATCCTTCTGGTATAGCACCATTAGAAGATATAGCATTAATATCATTATCAGATGTACCTACTCTAAATTGAGACTCTAAAAGTCTAGTTGCTGTAAACTGCAGAGCAGAAGGAACAATTAGTCTTTTTGGTCTAGCTGCTATTTTCAAACCTCTTTGGTCTTTAAAGTTGCCGATATTAATAACAGCATCTTCTAAAGATGTTTCATTAAGGTCTGCCGCAGTAGAAGGTCTATTAGAGTTTTTACTACCATCTACTAATGGGTGTCCGTCCCCACCAGTAACACCATCACCATCTGCAGTAAATAAGTTTACTCCGTCTCCAGATTGGAAAGAATTTGTAAACCCATTATTGAGTGGGAAAGCAGCTTTGACTTGCTTAGTGTAAGCCATAGCTCTTGCTAACGCTTTAGTATAACGAGCAGAAAGTGAGTCATAAAGGTTGTCCTCTATTGCTTCTTCTGTAATCGCAAAACCTAAAGCGATGGTTTCATGGTTGTATCTAGCTGTAAAGCTTTCTTGTGCTGAATCATAAGTGATTGCTGCACCCTCATCTTTAACAACTGCTTGACCAAATCCACTTAACTGAACTTCCTCTTCAAAACTTCTATCAGAGTTTTCAGTTTCGTAAATCATGGTGTGCTCATCTTCGTACTTTTCGTACTCCATTCCAAACAATGCGTTAAGTCCGGGTAGGAGTTCTTTTAACATTTGTGCTCTTGAAATAGCCATATTTTATTCTCCTATATTAAACGCCTGTTGTATTAGTTAATTGATGTCCTGCGTTAAAGACAACAATAACATCTGTGAATGAATCGCCAACTGCACTATCAGGTCCTTCTACGAACTCGATAATTTTAACTGGCAAAGTATTGGTTGTAGCAATCGTACTGCTATCAACAGCATTTTTGCTTCGACCTATACTTGTACTACCTGCTGTTTGAACAACAGCAGCATTGTTTCCTAATGCTGTTTGTGCTAGTGAAGCATCACCTTGCATCTTCATTTCAACAAAAGGGTCATCAACGACATACGCACTAATATCACTTGCACTTGTAGATGCTGGATATGTTTGTGAGAATGTCTTTTGGTTTGTATTTGGGTCAGTGTATGACACACCTACAAATACTCCTACTGGAGTACAAGCTGTGGTTCCTGTGTCTTTTTCGACAGTACCAGAACTAACAAGCTTTACAAAATCTCCGTAGAATATAGCGGTGCCGTAACCGGAAGCTATCTTATAATGTCTAACTTTTCCTGTGAAAGAACCATTAGAACTAAGACAACCTACTGGCTCTGCACCCATAGGGGTTGCTGTCGCAGCCATATTATTCTCCTAAAATTTTTAAAAGAGGGCTACTAGCTAAATAATTATTTAGTTATTTGCCGCCAAATGTTGTCCTCGTTTTGCGGTCTGGTTGTAACAGTGGCATACGAGGGTCATTTTCTTTTAAATAGTTATTATCAACGGCGTCCATTTGTTCTTTAGCAACTTTTCTGTAGTATTCATCTCTTTGTTCCATTAACTCTCTAGGAGCTTTACAAAGCAATAAACCGCCTACTTCCATGTTACCTTTATCTGCCCATTCAGAATCCACATCACAAACTAAATGTAGTTCAGGGTGGTCTTCTGCTTTCACAGGTTCCCAACCTTCTCTAAACTTAGAACTAACATTAACATTATTAGGTTGCCCTAATATTGATGTAGCTATCCACCTAAATACCCAGCCATCTTGTGGATTAGGATTAGGTAGTTTTGATTGTGGTTCCCAAGATTGAGCTCTTGATTGAACTTCTCTGGTCTCCGTTTCTCTTGCAGCTCTTGAATCTTCTTCGATTACTTTTTCATTATCAGCCATTCTGTACCTCCTTGGCAACTTGTTTGGCATATTGTTCTGGTGTTAAACCCAAACGCCTTGCGAGAGCAACTTGGGTTCCTGTCAACTGTACTTTGCGTGGCATAGCACCATTGTTTCTTGTCGCTGGTGCTACAACATTCGATGGTTTTTTGGAAATCACAGTTTCAACAACTTGTTCGTTGCCGACAGGTACTTCTTCTTCTCCAAAAAACTCAGGAAATCTTTGTCGCATACGCTTATCAACTTCCTGATAATACTGGTCAGTAGTAGGATATATGCCCTCATTTTGAATAAGAGTTTCATGTAGCCCATAAGCATAACCAGTCATGTCTTTATGTTCTTTATTTCCAAACCAAGTATTTTTTTGCAACCACTCTACTGCCTTTGGGTCAGGTGGAGTGTGTTGTTGTTGTACTGGTTGTGGTTGTTGTGCAACATTATTTTGTTGTTGCAGTTGTTGTTGTCTAGCTTCTGTTTGCTGTTGATAGTAGTTTAATTTTTCGTTAGCACTTTTTGCATCTACTTGTGCAGATAAAATCTTTTCATTAGCAGCTAACATTTTATCTGTATCACCAGCTTCATAAGCTTCTTTAAATTCAGCTTTACCCTGCTCTAGTTCTGCAGTAGCTTTAGCTGATATTTGTCCAAGTAAAGCTTCTTCTCCTTTATTAATTAAAGCAGATAGTCTTTTATTTTCATCTTGGATTTTTTGAGCATAACCAACGGCTTCATCTCTTAATTTTTCTGAAGCTTCTTTGGCTCGTCTCTCTTCGTGATAGTCGTATTTGATTTTATCAATTCTTTTTTGGACTTTTTCACTAATACCATCTATTTCTTCTTCAACTCCATCAGTTGCAGTTTTTACTTTAGGTGGTCTTCTATCCTCTGCAGGTCTATCATCTATAACTTCTACTTGAAGTTCATCTGTAGATTCTACTTTGGGTTCTTTTTCAAAGGTGGTTTTAACACCAAAGAACTTTTCTTCTTTAGAAGATTGCGGTACTTGTTCCGTAACTTCTTGATTTGCTGTAGTATTTTCACTCATATTAAATTACCTTTACGATACCTCTAGGGTCTTCAACAACAGCTTCTACACTGTCATCATTAATTAAACGAAATTCTTTTCCATGTACTTTAAATCTAGTACCTGAATAAGAACGCATAATAATCCAATCGCCNTTTTTACAATAAGGACCATTTGGAAATCTTTTTTNATCTTTATAGCAGTCATCTCCCATATCCAGAATAAAACCACAAATAGAACCAACTTCTTCAACTTGTAATGTTTGTGAAGCTTTGATAATTCCACCTTTTGTTTGTTCTTCTGGCTCTGGCAGAGCTATTAAGATTTTATAACCTTTGGGTATTGGTAATTGTTTTGCTGTTCTTTCTTCAACTTGTTTAGTTTCTTCAACAGCCTTTGCAGGTTTAGTCATATTTTTCTCCTTGCACTAGATTAAGGTCTAGGTCCTTGCGTCATTGTTGACGATTTGCTATTTCCTGTAGGTCGAGTATATCTCTTTCTACTATAGCGAGTCCAGCAATTACACCTGTTAAATGTCTGTACTCTTCAAAATTTTTGCACCCACCACCTGATAGATGGTCAGCGTGTTCGTTCATATGTTCTCTAATTTTTTTTCTTAGAGCATCTATAAAATTTGTATCTGATGCAGCCATTAATCTTCTTTATCTAATAAAGTCTCCGCTATATCTTTGCCTATCTTAGCACCTTCTATGCGTTCTTTGCTAGATATTTTTGCATTATCTGATGCAGCATCATAACCAATCTTAGCACCAGCTATTCGTTCTTGTGATGCTATTCGTTCTTTTTCTATCTCTTCGTTGGCTTTTGCTTTCTGTAAATCAAGTGCTATTCGTTCTGCATCTGCTTTCATTTTTCTTTGTACTTCAGCTTCTCTAATAGCTAGTTCTTTTTCTCTTTGTTGTATTACAGGGTCTTCTAGTTTTTCGTTTATTTCTTCTGCTCTTTCTTCTGCTTTACTTCCAGCTAATACTCTTTCTGCAGCTTCAGATACCAGTTCTGATAAACGCAGTTCAATATCTTCTGGTAGCGGTTCATCAGGTGGTGGTAATGGAGCACCAAGTTGTTTTTCAATTTCTTTACGATATTGAAACGCAATATGTTCTGTTACATGGTCTGTAAATGCAGCTAAAATTCTGGAAGCATTTGGACTTTGCCCAATCATCTCTCGCATTTTTGGGTCTTCCATAGCAGACATATGAACTTTAATATGTGCTTCATGGTCTTGGTAAATAAATGCTTTAACAGGTTTACCATTAAGTAGATTCATATTTTCTGATACAGGGTCTGTTGGTGCTATTTCAGTTTCAAGCGGTACAATCTTATCTGCATCTTGAATACCTAGTACATCTAACATTTGTCTGTGTAACTCTTGCATATTATAGAGTTCAGGAGCTTGTGTAGATAACTGTAAAGCTGCTTGATACTGCATAATTTTTTGTGCTTTAGTAGAAGCGTTAGGGTCTGATACAGGCACTACATCTACTCTGCCATCAAAATCTTCTTTTAAAAGTTCTTTACCTTTTATTTGGTAAGGATATTCTGTTGGACCAAAATCAAATATTATTCTTGATAGTATTCTTAACTCATGCTTCATAGAGTTATGTATTCTTGATTGCACTGAACCTATAACTTTTAAAGACCTTTCTAATAAAGCAAGTGTTGTACCTACAGGAGCTTGGCTGCTCATGTCAGACACTTTTAAATCAGCTAGTGAAGCAAATCTTCTACCTTCTTCTACTAGGTTTTGTAACAAACTGTATAAAGTTCCTGATGGTTCTTTATAGGGTAAGAATGTAATATTGTCTTTAATTGCACCACCGGGTACATCAACATCTCTAAACTCACCCGGCATAATAGGAGTGTCATCTCCTTTAATTCTTAGTCCTCTGGATTTTAAACCACCCGGTAGATTGGATAATGTGCCAGCATCTACCAATTGTCTTAATATACTTGTAGCAGATTTAGATATACCGCCTATTAAATGTATTAGTCCAAACCCATAAAATCCTAAACCGGGTAAATATTGATAGTGAACATAGTGTTCTCGTTTCTTTTTCATAGGGTCATCTTCTAAATAATTCCTACGAATAGCTAAGATAACTCCAGATTGATAATCTAAAGTTACTACATAAGGCAAGGCTATGCCTGTTATTTTACCATCTTTTCTATCTTCAAAGCCTTTAATATCAAGCTCTACTTGCATTTCAAGTATAGTGTGTCTTTGGTCATTCTCGTAACTTTGACTAGAACCTGTAAGTTCATTGTACTTAGACTGTATGTTGTTTAGCTCATCACTAGGAGCTTGTAGCTCAACATCTTTATAAAATCCTATAACTTGTAGCTTTCTAATATCATTAGTAGCTTTTTTCATTACATGAGTTGCTCTTTCACAAGTGCTTAAATCAGATGCACCATAGCTAACTACAAAATCTTCAGCAGGAACAAACATACTTGCAGGTCTGCCTAAACTTGGGTCGTAATATATTTTTCTAAATGCAGAACCAGCTAATGGTAAATTAAATAATAACTTTTCTGTTTCTGTTCTGTACTCACTCATTTTTTCTGTGAGCAAGTAGTTTAAATAGTCCTTAACTCTTTCAGACTGTTGTTGTTTTTCTGCATCTATTTCGCCAACAATTTTTGTATCTACAGGACCTTTGGCTGGGAATATTTCACTTACACATTCAGCTTGAAAACGCACTACAGATTCTGTTAATAAAGGGTGGAACACACCACAAGCACCCTGCCAAGGCAGAGTTCTATCTTCAATTTTTAAACCTAGTTGGTCTAATCCTTTAGTATATGTATCTTCCCAGTCTTTTCTTGATTCTTTATCTGCATTGAAATAACTTACAAGTTCACTAGATAGTAGCTGTAGTTCAGCTTCTTCCATAAACTCTGCAATATTATCATCAAAGTTTGGTGTACCTAATTCAGCACCATCATCAAAATCTATAATTAAACCACCATCTTCTGTTGCTATTGCAACTTCATCAGGGTTGGTTACTAAAACTTCAACAGGAGAATCTTTGTATTTTTTTTCTGGGGTTTGTAATCGTTTTTCTGCCATTTAGTCTCCTAATAATAATTGGCTTCTCTAGGCGGCAAATCTTCTTCATCTTCGTCAGAGTGTAGAGGAATAAAACCACCTTGTCTAAATCTTATTAATGCTTGGGTTGATGAGTCAACTAAGTCATCATGGTCTCCAGCAGGAAAAGATGCAAACTCTTCTATAACTTCTTCTGCAAACTTTCTATCAGGTGCCCAAACAATACCAGATGCAAACAAATCAGCTACAGCATTAACCCTTGCTATTTTGTCATTACCACGACTAGGTGTATATTCTGATACAGGTATTCCCATTTGCCTAAGTTCAAAGATTAAAGGCATACCTGCAGCTTTAGCTTCTACAATAAAAGCTTCTGGTTGCCAACTTTGATACATTTCAAAAGCTTTCTTTTTTAATTCTGGGAACTCTAGTCGTTCTTTATATGCATCTAACAAAATTAAATTAGGCTGTGTTACACCTGTATCATCAGGTTGGTAAAATACACCCCATGTTGTACACGCAGAGTAGTCAGAACGCTGTGTTTTTAAAAAAGCTGTATCCCATGACTGAATAATAAAGTCGCATTGTGGAGGATTATCGTACTCCCACTCACGCCACCATTCTCGTTTTATAATTGCAGACTCTTCTGCAGTAGGATTTTGTTGGTATTGTGCAGACCACTTAGATAAAGGCAGTTCTGCTCGTAGCTTTTCTAGTTCTTTTATATCCCAAAACTCTTGCCACAAGCTTTTACCTGATGGCAATATTGCAGGAAACTCTATAACTTTCCAATCATCAACACCTTCTCGTTGTGCTGAAGACTTTAGTATTTGCCCAGTCAGGTCCCGTTTGTGCCATCTTGTCATAACAATAATAATCGCACCACCGGGCTGCAGACGCTGACGGGGACCAGATGTATAGTATTCATACACCTTGTCAAACACAGAGGGGTCATTACTTTGTCCCTCTTGTTCTGAATGTGGGTCATCTATGATAAGCAAATCTGCACCTTTACCAGTTACAGCACCGCCTACACCAATCGCAAAGTACTCTCCGCCTTTATTTGTATTCCAACGACCAGCAGCTTTACTATCAGCTTGTAAACCCACACCATCAAAAACTTTTTTAAAATCTGCAGAACCAACAAGGTTTCTAACCTTACGACCAAAACCCACAGCAAGTTCTGCAGTGTGAGCCACTTGGATTATCTTCTTTTCTGGAAAGCAGCCTAAAAACCAAGCGGGTAATAGATAAGAAGCAAACTCTGATTTTGTATGTCTAGGGGGCATATTTATAATCAAACGCTTTAACTTGCCGTTTTTAACATCATTGAAAGCATCAGACATAATCTTATGATGATAGCCCTCAATAAAGGCAGCCCACATTTCTTTAACAAAAGAAAGGAAGTTATCAGAACAATCCTCTCTGCGTTTAGCAGATTCGTATTGAGACAAAAGTTCTAATAGGTCTTTCTGTTGTTCGGGGGGAAGTTTGTTTATCTTATCAATATCAAACATAGTTTGCGGTACCTTTAAGTTCTACTGGAGTAAGTAAATAGTAGAGGAGTAAATTATGAATAACTAAGTATAAAGATACCGCAAAATCTTCTAGTATATTACTAGTTCTAGTAATAATACTATATAAACTAAAATCTAGTGTATTACTCTTTAGTAAATCACTAGGGGCAATATACCCTATTATGAACATGGTTTCATATCTTCACAGATTCGTCAATAGTTTTTTCAACTTTTTTAAAAGGACTGTTTCTAGTGCTCATCACTGTACGCCATCTATTAGGTTGCATAGTAACCCAACCACCATCTTTAAGTCTATGTATCATAGCGTGTATAGTGCTCTTAGAAGATAAACCTAATGCGTCAGCTAAAGCATCAAGACTAGGACCGCAGCCAAACTCTTCCCAGTATTCTTCTATGGTTTCTAAAAGTTTTAATTGTTTACTTGTCATAATATATATCCCCCCCCTGTATGGGACCCTAGAACATTATACGAACATTCCTATAAAAACGCAATATGTAAGTTAGTCAAAAATAAAAAAGGGGTACCCCCCTATGAAAATTATGAAATTATATGTACAAAATAGTATGTACCCTAGACACACAAAAATTTTTATATGCGGGGGGTGGGGGTGGGTGGGGTTAATCCATATGGAAAAAGGGTTTTGCTGATAGTGAGTACTTACTTGTTAAACATTGACTGTATCTTTTGCTCTAGCTCTAGCCTTATCTCATCAGATGACTTATTGCTTGTAGTTGTTTCTAATCTTTCTGTNAACAATGCCACCTCTGAAACTTTNCCTANNAGTTCCAATGCCCTAATCCTAGATGCTTCGTTGTTCTCTGTATTCAATGCTTCTTTCTGTAGCTGTTCTAGTACCATCTGTCTTAGAGATAGCCCTGTAGTGGAAGCATACTCACTCTTACGCCTTAANCCTTGCTTTACCCTTTGGGAAACCTTTGGGCTACTCATAAGCTTTGATGCTTCTGTCCATACGCTACTATCTTTCATATTTTCTGTGCTGTATGCGTTGCGATAGCTCTCACTTGCTGTCATACCCGATAAGACCCCTTGAACAAACTTTTCTTGCTTGGGAGTAAGCCCTGATATGTTAGTTATATTATCCTTGTTATTCTTGTCTTTATTGCTCATATATTCCCTATAAATTATTTAACATAATAAGTATTATGCGAACCAGTACTATGCTAATTTTATCTATTAACCTAATAATATTTAAAATTATTTTGATAGTGCTTACTATCACTGCAGTCCTATTATACGCTTACTTCGTAAGCAACAACAAATATATTCACGAACATTTGTAGAAAATAATTACATTTTTTTATTGACACGATACCCCACATAGACTAAGGTTCGTTTTGTTGCGGGATTGATGAGACCCAAAAAAGCGAAGAAAAAGTAGCTAACTCCCCTTTCCAAGACACCCATAACGAGACATCTAGTTCTCTTTGAAGTTGGGCTTCGCAACGAAGCAAAACGATTTGGGTTGCCTAGAGCAANNCAAGNTATCANNGANACAAACAGAACGGGCTAAACTGGAAATGCCCATCGTGAAAAATCCGAGCATCAAGCTTTTGTGCGTTTATCCAGTGTCCCGACAGTGTTGCCTTTGATGGTTCAATACCGATTTTGCGGAGAATGTAGCGGTTCTACCCTTAATTGAGTTTTTAAAACTGGCTTAGTGTCCTACTGAACATGGAACGGGGTGTAGCAGTAAAAGTGCTAATTCTGATGGTGTAGCAAAGTCTATCTCTAGGGGCTAATAGGTGTTGTGTGTAGTCAGAAAATCCCATGCTGTTGTGAGTTTTTTGCTTATGTATTAACGATTTAATATTTGATTATGTCCTTGAATTAACAAGCTGAACGAGTATCCCATGTGGGGTACAAGAAACATAACGGAGAAAAAATTGGAAGCAAATACCAAAAATAAAATAACTAAAGTAAACGACAATGTAATTAATTACAGAGGGTTCTATTTCAGTGTGCATAAAAATACTACATTCAATGGGAATGTGAGAGGTATTGAGTATCATGGACTTAATGCTGGTATGAAAAATATATATTGGAATAGAGAAAAATTGAAGCGTTGCGTTGATAGAAGAATTGACAAAGCGATTAAATTGTATTGTGAATGGCACGAAATGTCTCTTGAAGATAATCCTAATTTAAATCTATATCTTAATATGGGAAAAAGTGTTAGTTAAACCTACTGATGAGCAACACTGAAAGGTGGCGAAAACAAGGGTTGTATGCCCTTGTTCTAGGTAAATATATTAATTTTATTACGGAGAAAAAATTGGAAAATAAAATATTTAAAAACGAAGACGGAGATTATCAAGATAAAGCGGGTAATTTCTACTATAAAGAAAAAATACTCAGATACAGAGTTATGACTAAGTATGTAGGCAGTAATGCTAGAGAAAATGAAAGATGGAGATTAACCTTTTCATCATCTACTTTAGATGGGGCAAACAGACTTATGAAGCAAGAAGCTGAAAGAATGAAAAAGCATGGATACAAAAACGAAATTATGAAAGTTGTTGATAATGGAGAAGCAAGTTCATACTTTTCTTTAATGTACTAATAAATTTTTAAAGGAGACAAAAATGAAAGCAAATACAAAAGAAATAAATTATGCAAAAATGTTAAAACACTGTTGGGGGCTTTTAGGCAGTGCATCGAGAACTCTTAGTAGACAAGAATTTAATCAAATACAGAGGGCATTTGCTATTTTATTAGATACAAATATTTTATGGCTAAATCATTCTTATGTTGATGATATTCTTGAAAAGTTAGAAGCTGGAGAAATAACTAACAGCCAAGCTGAAAGAATAGCTACAAGACAGCTTGGCGTTAGACCTAGTGTGGAATTAGAACAGAGACTAGCTGATACTAATGATTGTCCTGATGCAGTTATGCAATTATTTTTTGGTAGAGATTGCAGATGGACAGAGGGCTTTGATGATTGGGGCAATCCTAAAGAAAGAAGAAGCACAACATATAACAACAATAAAATTAATTTTTAAGGAGTAAATATGAATGTAGAAAAATATATAAATAAAAATATGTATGAACTCATTAAACATACTAGGAACTGGAGTTATGTACATAATGCAGAGCCTAGTGAAGCTGAAGTAGTTGGATTGATTGTATCTAAATATTTCAAATGGAATGGAACAGAAATTATGGAAGCGATGCTATCTTCTCTTGAAGATGCTAATTTCCACGAACTAAGAGAAAGATTATTAAAAACATATAAGGAATGGGAAGCAGAGCCATCTGAAAATGATTTTAATAATACTTCATCATCAATTCATTATTAAGGAGTAAGTATGGAAACACATGAAAAAATAATTTCAAAAACTTTTAAAACTAAAAATTTAACAGAAATAAAAGGCATAGATAGATTGATTGATATGTCTAATATTAGTGTTGTTAAATCTATGCAAAAACAAAATCCAAAAGGATTTAAAAGAACAACATTAAAATTAGGTAAATTATAGGAGTAAGTATGGAAAAGAGAATAATTGTAAGACCTGAAAATGTATATGGAAGAACTTTGTATTATCCAGTTTGTGATATTTCAAAAATGTTCTTGAAGATACAAGGCGGTAAAACATTATCATTCAATACTATCAGCGTTTTAGCAGATGCTGATTTTAATATTGAAGTGNAAGCGATAATGCCAAAACTTCATAATAATTAATAAAGCGGGGGGCTATGGTTTATCCGTAAGCTTTCATATTGGCTGTAGCCCCTTAGCTTTCCTGATAGTAAGTACTTACTTTTAATACTGTCCTACAACATTGGTAGTTGTAGCTGAATGAGATACCACGAAACAGTATGTTATTTAGAAATATTAATTTGTTTCTATTGGAGTAATTATGAAGTCATTTAATGAGTTCAAAAAATTTCTTTCTGACATGAGAGGGTTAGAAAGATTTAACTGGTATGTATTAAAGCCTTTGGCTTTAGTGCTTGTATTAATCGCTTTTATCACTTTGTAAGGAGTAAATAAAATATGAAAGCAAAACAATTAGAAAAAAGCTTAGAGAAGTTAATCTCTATTAAACAGCCCTGTTTTATATGGGGCGGTGTTGGAGTGGGTAAATCAGAGATTGTCCACAAAGTAGCTAAAGATATGGGCTATAGGATTGAAGATGTAAGAGTTGCATTGTTAGACCCTGTAGACCTTAGAGGAGTACCTAAAGTTGAAGATGGAAGAACTGTCTTTTGTCCGCCTGTATTTTTACCTAGTAATGAACAGCCTAAAACATTGTTGTTTCTTGATGAACTTCCGCAAGGCAGTCCATCTGTACAAAACGCATTGTTTCAGCTAATTAAAGATAGAAAACTTGGCGAGTACACATTACCTGAAGATACTGTAATAGTTAGTGCGGGTAATAGAGTACAAGACAAGGCGGGGGCTAACAGAGTTAATACCGCATTGGGAGATAGGTTCGTACACTTGAACTTAGATGTATGCCATCAAGAATGGATTGATTGGGGCATTAAAACTAAGAAGATAAAACAAGAAGTATTATCTTTTATCTCTTGGCAAGGCGAAGATTATTTATATAACTTTGATAAAAATGCTTCAGTCAATGCAACGCCTAGAGCATGGGAATATACAAGTAATGTATTAGCTACTGACCCTGATAGCGAGATAGAGCAAGAACTTTATGCGGGTATCATTGGCGAGGGTATAGCCCCTGAATTTATAGCATTTGTTAGAAGATTTAGGAACTTACCTAGTGTTGATGTTCTGTTAAAAAATCCTGAAGATATTTTGCAAGACTTAGAACTTAAATCAGACATGATTTATATGATTGTTGGTGTTCTAGCAAAAAATATGAATAAGGATAATATCCAAAAGTACTATGAATTTCTAAGAGATACGCAAGATATTCAAGATGAGTTTTTAGTTATGGCTATGACTATGGCTACAGCTAGAGATGAAAGCTTGAAGAAAACAAAAACATATATTGATTATGAAATTGATTATCAAGATATTGGGGCTTAACAGCCCCTTGTCTATTAACCCATTAATATTTAAGGAGAAACTATGGCTCAATTAAGAGACAAAGCATTATTGATTGAACTTCATTTGAAAAAATGGAGTGGAGTAAAAACTGATAAATCATTAAGAGATGAATTAGCTAATAATCATTCTATTGATGAGACTAGAATTTCAGTCAACAAAAAACTAACTAACAGCCCTATCTTGAAAAAAATCAAAAAGATTGATGGCAAGATAAGAACTGAATGTATCTATAGCGGGGCGGGTTATAGCGGTTATTGTTTGGCTTGGGATAATCAAGGTACTTATCTATTACCCATTGAATTAAAAGATAAGTTTGAAAGAGACTTCGTTGGTTGGCAGAACGAAAGAGAAAAATTAGTAAAAGATTTTGTAAAACAATATGACAATATTATTGCAGAAGCTAAGACTGATTTAGGAACTACTTTTAATATTGATGATTTTCCTAGTAGAGATGAGATAGAAGATTTATTTGAGTGTAGCATCTTGAAGAAGCCTATCCCATCAAGTAATGATATTAGAGTTAATCTTCCCGCCAGTGAGATAGCAGAGTTAAAAGCTAATGCTAAAGCTGAAGAAGATGCGAAGATGCAAAAGATAACTGGGGCAGTTGTTGATAAGGTTCAAGGTGTATGTAAACACTTTGCAGATAAGATTGATAGCGGAGAAACATTTAGAGATAAAACTGTTGATAAGCTTATTGAACTTTGCGAAGTGCTACCCGCATTGAACATCAACGGAGATGCAAATATTCAAGCAGTGCATCAAAAAGCCATGAATACTTTTTATGGTAAAGATATAACAGCAGACAAAGTTAGAGATGATGAGGATTTAGCTAAAGAATTATCTGATACAGCTAAAGAGATTGTCTCTGATTTAGATACTAAAGGGGGTTATTTTGACTAACGATATTGATAAAAAAGCAAAAAACATAATGACTAAAGCTAGGGTTCATTTGTTAAAGAATAATCCTTTTTATGGAAAACTTGCTATGGATTTAGACTTTGTTGAAAGTAAAGAGTTTGACACTATGGCGGTTGATGGACAGAGAATATTCTATAACCCTGACTTTGTGCATAAGATTACTTTTCTTGAAACAGTTGGAGTGATAGCCCATGAGGTACTTCATGTTGTTTTTAAACATCATTTGCGTAGGAACGACAGAGATGCTTTCTATTGGAATGTAGCGGGAGACTATATCATCAATTACATTTTAGATGATGAGGGCTTTATGCTTCCTGAGGGTGGCTTNNTTGACTANTCNTANAANGGNTCTACTACNGAGAAAGTATATGAAGATGTCTATAAAGAAAGCGATAAGCAAGATGCTAATACTGATGGCGGAGACAATACATCTGATAGCGAAGATGATGAAAGAAAATCTTTATCTAAAAGAATGTGGGGCGAAGTCATAGATGCAGTCATTGAAGAAGTTGAGGGCGTATCTAACGAAGAACAAATAGAAAAGTTAGAACAAGAAATAAACGCTAAAGTCATTGATGCAACGCAAGTATCTAAGACTATGGGTAAAGGTGGAGATGCTTTTAAATCTATTATGGATATGGTTAGAACGCAGTCTGTATCTTGGGAAGAAGTGTTAGGTAATTTAATATTAGATAAGACTACTTCTAACGATTATAACTTCAATANCCCTAACAGAAGATATGTATATCAAGATATGTACTTACCATCTGTTGAGAAAAAGCCTAACCCTAAAGGTGTGATTGCTCTTGATATTAGCGGTAGTGTAAATAAAGAAACTATGGCTATGATGCAAGATGCAGTGAACAACATTGTTCCTGTTGCTAACTTTGAAGAACTAACAATTCTTTATTGTGATGATTGCATAAGACAAGTTGATACATTTCATNGTGGAGAAGAAGTTGAGTTGGATTATATNNGTGGTGGCGGAACGGACTTTGAGCCTGTATTCAAATANATAGATAAGGAACTTGATAACGAAGTTGCTTTTCTTGTTTACCTGACTGATGGGTGGTGTTGGGATATACCTAGTGAGCCTGAATATCCTGTGATATGGGCGACAACGGACACTGACCATTACTTTAAGGATAAATTTGGAGAGGTTGTTTATGTTGAATAACCTATTTATTAACACATTAATATTTATAAGGAGTAAAAAAATATTATGAA
>FUFK010062187.1_pt1 | contig 40043 bp, 33 predicted proteins | sample 1021851 | NCBI WGS metagenome assembly FUFK01 (sample SAMEA51879418, study PRJEB19060) | metagenome
CCAGTCCTACCCCCAGCTCGAGGCGACCTATGGCCTCCAGGAGGCGGCGGCTATCACCGGCTATTGTTCGACCTGGGTGGCACTGCGGGCCAACGACACCCCGACCGCGCGGCTGGTCTCTGAAAACCTCGGCCAGGTAGAGCAGGTCGAGGCCAATGAGGGGATGTCCTACGGGGTCAGCGACATGCGCGACGGGGTCAATCTGTCGCGTCAGCAGGTGACCCGACCCTTGGTTATGCCGACCGAGATTGTGAACCTGCCCAACCTCACAGGGTATCTTCGGTTCGGGCGGGACCTCCCGGTGATCCGGTTCCGCGATCGCTATCGTAGCGCTCCGGCTCGCGCGGCGGGGTTCGTGGAGCGGTCCGCTCCACCGGAGCGGCTGAAAGATCGTCTCTCCCCGGATGACCCCGGGAATGACCCGACGCAACCGCGTCGTCGCACCCAAATGGATCTGCCGCTGACGGCGGAGGGGGCATCTGAGATCCCGGCCGATGAAGCGGTCACGCGGCCTTATGCCGATCTGCTCGGAGCGCGGCCTGACCATCCCGACTCTATCCAACGGCAGAGCCGGCCCGCCGAGCAGTGGCGGCCCGCCGTTCCTGCATGATCACCGCCAACGAAAGACAAAGCCAATGCGTACAAAACCGTCTCACCCCCAGTTGCCGTTCGACGAGGTTCAATCCCGCGCGGGCGACCTGGAGAACATCTCGCCGATAACGGTCCGGATACCGACGGCGATCCGCATGACCGGGATCGGTCGTTCGAAGCTCTACGAGCTGATAGCCGAGGGCGCGATCGACGTGGTGAAGATCGGGACATCGACGCTCATCACCGTCGAAAGCCTCCACCGGCTGATCGCGCACAACACGCGGTAGGTGGGCTGTCCCCCACGGTGGTTAGGTCAGCAACGCGCCCTAAAAGCGGACCCTAGGCTCCACACATCGCATTCTGCAAAGCGGTCATTCGACTGCGCCGTTTTATCTCCGCAGTGCGCAGACCAGAACTGGGCTGTAACTACGCTTGAAGTCAAACATCGCCGGTCACGCTGACAGCTGGTCTGCCTCATCCTGGATCAGTTGCATCAGCCATTGGAGCCCCTGATCATTGCCTTTGAGCCGATGCCATTGCATCAGCTCTCTGATCTCCGGCCCCTTCAGTGGAAGGGGGTGAATACGGATCGGATATATGCGGGCAAACAGGTCGGCATGGCGACGATGCAGCGTCGCTACGCGGTCGGTATCCAAGATCGCGCGTGGCAGCGCGGCAAAGCTGGGAACCTGCATCGCTACATTGCGCTCAACGCCATGGCTCGCGAAATAGCTTTCAGTGATCGTCGGCATTCGTTCCTGACCAAATACGGCAATCACGTGCTGCGCGGCGAGGAACTGCTCGCTAGATATCGATCCTGCATATCGCCCTCCGCCCCACGTGATGACGGCATCCTCATCCTGGAATAGGACATGATGCGGGTGATCCTCGACCATATAGTCGGACACGGTGACCATGATGTCGATGTCGCCGTCGCGAAACTGCCGGAAATACTGCGGCCCCGGTGAGCTCAAGTCGAAACTCACATGGGGCGCGAGTCGTCCGGCGCGAGCCAGCGCGCGCGCGATCACGACGTCATATGCATAGTCCGACACAACGATCCTGAAGTTGCGCTTAGAGGTCAGCGGATCGAACCCATCGGCACTGGTGATCCGAAACCGGACGAAGTTCAGCATCTCACGGATGGGGCCAGCAAGTTCGAGGCCCTTGGCCGTCGGGACCATCTTGCGTCCCATCTGCAACAGCAACTCGTCGTCGAAATAGTGTCGCAGACGACTCAGCGCCGCGCTCACCGATGGCTGGCTGAGGTTGAGGCGGGGGGCCGCATCGGTGACGCTGCGCGTCTCGAGCAAGACGTCGAGCGTGACCAGCAGGTTGAGATCCAAGCCATCAAAACGCATGGCCCTCCCTAATATATAGACAATTCCTATGGCAAGAATTTGATCAATTCATTTTTCAAAATATTCGCCGACTGCGATCAGTCACTCATCGGCGCGGCAATGTATCGCGCTCAAATGAGAGGGGAGGCCTTCGTGAAACGAGCTTTCGTAATGGCAAGCGTTGCCTACTTGGCGCTTTCGGCAACTCATGTGGCAGCGCAGAACGCGCCTGACGCCCGAACGCAGTCGGCGACCGAGGAAACGCAGGCTGGCGTGGCCGAAATCGTGGTCACCGCGCAACGTCGAAGCGAGAGCTTACAAGACGTGCCGGTGTCGGTCGTCGCCGTGACAAGCGAATCGCTGGAGGCGCGCAATATCCAGGACGTGCGGCAACTCTATCTGGCCGCACCGAGCCTTCAGCTCTCCGGCGGCAACGATCGCGACTCGGCCTTTTACATTCGTGGCGTAGGCACCCTCGCGCTGGTTCCGACGGTCGAAAACAGCGTCGCGGTCGCGGTGGACGATATCAATCTCGGACGCGCGAACCTCGCCTTTGGCGCATTCGATGACGTTGCGCGTGTTGAGGCACTCAGCGGGCCGCAGGGGCTGCTGTTCGGCAAGAACGCCTCGGCGGGCCTGCTGCATATCATTACGAACCGCCCCCGCATTGGCGCGTTTGAAGCCAAGATCGACGGCGAAGTCGCGTTTCGCGATACCGTGGGTCACAGCAGCTTCGGCGAGCTCATCCGTGGCGTCATCAACCTTCCGGTCGGCACGAAGTCTGCGCTTCGGATTACCGGGCGCTATTCGCACCAGGACTCGATCATCCGTTCGACCCGTCCTGAAAATGGCACCGGCAACGCCGAGAGCTACGGCTTCCGTGTCAAATTTCTGACGCAGCCCACGGACAATTTCGAACTTTACCTGATCGGCGAATACGGCAAGCGGACCGGTCTGCCGCTCGCAAGCTATCGCCAGACCGCGCCGACGGGCGAGATCACGCCCGTGCTGGCTGCCAACGGCATCGTCGCCGGCGAGCGGAATTTCGTGGGTGGCACCGACGGTCTCACCACCAGCGACGACGATATGTACGGCATTCAGGGAACGCTTACCTACACCCTGCCGAACGATTGGGAACTGATCGCCGTCTTCGGCTATAAGCACCTCACCACACTCGGATTGCTGGATACCGATCGTACGACCAGCAATTTTCTGAGCTTGAGCCGCGCCGATGACACCTACTCACAGTTCTCCGGCGAATTGCGTCTGGCGTTGCCCGCCACCGGGCGGGTCAATGGCCAGGTGGGCCTCTATTATTACAAGTCAGATGCTGAAATGCAGCGCGATCTCGGCGGACTGCAAGGTCGTACCCTTACCGGCGCACAAGTGTTTCCATTCTGTGTCGGCGCACAACCGCCGTTCGGGACGCCGCCACGCTGTGCACGCAGCAATGATTTCGTCAATGGGCGCGATGTCCGCACGGACTATTCGAACGAAAGCTATGCCGCATTCGGACAGCTCAACTTCGAACTGACGGACAGCCTGACGCTGATCGGCGGCGCGCGCGTGACGCACGACAACGTCGCGATCGACAACGTACAGCAGCAGCTGAACTACTTCATCAGTCTGGCCGATCGTGGCACCTTCTCCGGGCGCGCCAGCAACACCAATTTCAGCTACAAGGTCGGCGCCCAATATGATGTCAGCCGCGACATCATGCTCTATGGCTATTATGCCAAGGGCTATAAGGGGCCTGGGTTCAACGATGTGTTTGCCGCCGGCGTGACGCCGCTGGTCAATGCCGAAACGACCGACTCCTTTGAAGCCGGTATCAAGAGTTCGTGGCTTAACGGCAAAGTCGTCGTCAACATTTCGGCATTCCTGCAGAAATTCTACGACTATCAGGCTCAGGCGTTCGTCGTCGATCGCCAGACGTTCGAGCTTCGCAACGCTGCGGAACTGGAAAGCAAGGGTATCGAAGCGCAGATTTCCTTGCGTCCGGTGCGCGGACTGACCGTGAATGCCAATGCCACGGTGCTCGATGCCACCTATGCAAGCTTCCCTGGGGCGCAATGCGCGCCCGGTCAGGTAGATTGCGCAGCCAATGGCACATTCGACGCGAGCGGCCTGCGGTTGCCCGGCTCGGCGAAATTCTCTTCGACGGTTCAGGCCCGTTACAGCTTCCCGGTGACGGGGGATGCCACGGGTTTCGTCGATGCGAACTGGTACCACCGTACACCGATCAACTTCGAACTGGTCAGTCCCACATTGACGGAGATTGGCACGGTCGATCAGGTTGGCGCGAGCATCGGCCTTGAAACGGATCGGGTTCGCTTCTCGCTATTCTGCCGGAACTGCTTTGATCAAGTTCGGCCAACCCTGGTCAGGTTGTGGGCCGGCGATGCCCGCAACCGTCTGCCCACCGCATTCCAGACCTTCGACATCAACTCGGTACGGAACATCGGCATCACGGCGAGCTACAAGTTCTGATGTTCTGGCGATCCCTCTTCCGCCGCCGCACGCCCGCGGATCGAGGGGTCGCTGACCTCCACGCTTCTTCCGGAGACTTGACCAACATGCGCCTACGATCACCTCATCATGTACGTTTCCAGGTGACCAATCTGGACAAGCAGGAGGCGTTCGCGACCGATTTCGGATTGGTGGTCGCCGAGCGAACTTCGGAGCGTCTGGTCATGCGGACCCGGGGCGGCGACCGCTGCTGCTATGTCGCATTCAAGGGGGACCGTGATGCGTTTCTCGGCCTCGCATTCGAGGTCGAGGACACAGCGGACCTCACTTATGCACATGAACGGCTGGGCGCGACGGCGCCCGCACCGCTAGATCTGCCGGGCGGCGGCACGGCGGTCACGCTCCATGATCCGGACGGCAATGAAGTGCTTCTGATCCACGGCACCGAGCGCGGCGAGCAGGAGGAGTTCTACACCCCGCTCGAGATCAACACGCCGTTCGAAAAGCGTCGCTTCGGGCGCAATCAGTATGGTCGTGAGCGTGGCCCGGCGCGTCTGTGGCGGTTCGGGCATGTGGGCCTGTTCGTTCGCAGCTTCCCGGCAAGCGCCGCCTGGTATTCGGAGAAACTGGGCCTGGTCGGCAGCGACATTTACCATATTCCGGGCAAGCCCGAGGCGCAGATCGTCGGCTTCTTTCGTATGAACAAGGGCGATGAATGGGTGGATCACCACTGCGTCGCGCTGATGCAGGACCAGCGCGGCGGCTGTCATCACATCTCGTTCGAAGTGCAGGATTTCGAGGCGCAGCAACGCACCCACCGCTATCTCGGATCGAAAGCCTATGAGTCGATCTGGGGCGTCGGCCGCCATCCGCATGGCAGCCATGTGTTCGACGTCTGGCGCTCTCCGGACGGGGCGCGGTTCGAGACCTTCTCCGACACCGACCTGTTCCGCCTTCAGGACGGCACCAAGACCCACGACATCTCTCAGGTGGTGATGGACGAATGGTCGGACGACAAGCCCGACCGCTATTTCGCCTGACGCCGACCGAGCGAATTAGGACAACAATAATATGACTGACTTCAATCCCGCTACCGGCCTTGCCGCCGGTTCGTTCGGCATCGGCACTTATCGGGCGACCGAAGGCAAGTCGTTCCCCGGCCTCGTCCTTCCCGATGGCACGGTGATCGATTTGTCCGACCGCTGGTACGACACGCACGCGATCTTCGACGACTGGGACCGCAGCTTCGACACGCTGGTCGACGTCGCGGCCAAGGGCGGGGGCACGAAGCACGCATTCGCGTCGCTTCACGCGCTCCCCTGTCTGTCGCATCCGAACATGCTCTTCGCCGGGTCGAACTACCGCCAGCACGTGGCGGAGATGATGACCCACAACAAGTTCAACCAGCATGCGCGCAAGCCCGGCGAGAGCGACGAGGATTTCTTTCAGCGCAATCTCGCTGAAGTCGATCGCCGCTCGCGCGAGGGGATGCCGTTCATCTGGACCGGCCTGCATTCCTCGCTGTGCGGGGCCAACGACACGATCCCCCTGCCGCTGATCGGCGAGCATCCCGACTGGGAGATGGAGCTAGGCGTGATCGTCGGAAAGACCGGCCGTTATGTGAAGCCGGAGGACGCCAACGACCTGATCGCCGGCTATGTCGCGATCAACGATATCGGTACGGTCGACGAGTTCCGCCGCACCGATGTGCGGTTCCAGTTCGACTGGATCAGCAAGCATCAGCCGAATTTCAAGGTGCTCGGCCCGTTCATCGTGCCCAAGCAGTTCGTACAGTTCGACGAGCTGCGCATCCAGCTCAAGCTAAGCGGCCAGATGATGCAGGACTGGCCGGTGACCGACATGATCTTCACGCCGGAACAGATGCTGTCCTATCTGTCCGAACGCGTCCGGCTGACGCCCGGCGACCTGCTCTCGACCGGTTCGCCGCCTGGCAATGGCGCGTTCCACGGCAATCGCTGGATGCGGCCGGGCGACGTGATGGAGGCGGAGATCAACTATCTCGGCCGCCAACGCAACGACATCGTGGCGGAAGAGACCGGCGGGCGCGGCTGGAACTGGGGTCCGCTGCCCGTCAAAGAACAGGGCTGAGGGGTAACGGCAGGTGAGCGCCGGGCATCATCACGCGCATGCGCCGATCATCGTGCGCAAGAAGGGTCGCCATCTGGCGATCGATATCCACGCGCATCTCAACGTCGCTGCGGCGGAAGCCACGTTGCGGGCGGCGATGCCCGACCTGCCAAAAGGGCTGCCCTTCTCCTGCCCCGAATCGGACGCGGTCAACGCGCGCATGTTCGCCAAGATCGGCCCAAAGCTGAATGGGGTCGAGGCGCGGCTGGCGGACATGGATCGGCAGGGCGTCGATGTGCAGGCGCTCAGCCCCAATCCCGGCCAATATTATTATTTCGCCCAGCCCGAGATGGGCCGGGACCTTTCCCGCACGATCAATGACGGCGTAGCCGAGGCAGTGGCGAGCGCGCCCGACCGGCTGGTCGGCATTGGCACCGTCCCGCTGCAGAACGTCGAGATGGCAATCGCCGAGATGCGCCGGGCTGTCGGTGATCTCAACATGCGCGGGATCGAGATCGGCAGCAATGTCGGCGGGCGTGACCTGTCCGACCCCGGCTTCCGCCCCTTCTTCGCGGCGGCGGAGGAACTCGGCGTCCTGCTGTTCCTCCATCCGCTCGGCTTCACCCAGGGGCAGCGGCTGTCGGATCACTATCTCAATAACCTGATCGGTAATCCGCTCGAGTCCACGATCGCGATCAGCCATTTGATCTTCGGCGGCGCGCTCGACGCGCATCCCGGCCTCAAGATCTGCGTGGCGCACGGTGGCGGCTATCTGCCGACCTATACCGGCCGGATGGACCATGCGTTTCGCGCGCGCGAAGATTGCCGTCAGCACATCACGCGCGAACCGTCCTCCTATCTGAAGCAGCTATGGTTCGACTCGCTGGTATTCGACCGCGCGCAGCTAAACCATCTCGTCGCGACCTATGGCGCCGACCGCATTTGCATGGGCAGCGACTATCCGTTCGACATGGGCGACGATGCGCCGGTGGAATTTCTCAGCCATCTGGCAGAGCAGGACAGAGCCCAGATCATGGGCCAAAATGCCTGCGAACTACTGAACTTACAGATCGGAGAGGATCAATGACGACGCTTCGCACCGCAGCGCGAACGAGCGTGGCGGCACTCGCCATGCTGCTGGCTCCGACGCAAACGTTCGCGCAAGCCGCGCCCGCCCCGCGCGCCGCGGCCGAGGTGCCCGCCGATCGCTTCATCACTCTCGGCACGCATGGCGGACCGATGTCCAATCCGGATCGCTCGCAACCCGCCAATGTCCTGACGATCGGTAACGACGCCTATGTTGTTGATGCCGGCGACGGGACGGTGCAGCAGATGGCGAAGGCGGGGGTCAAGCTGCCGCAGGTCAAGGGCGTCTTCATCTCGCACCTGCATTTCGACCACACCGGCGGCCTCGCAGCGCTGCTCGGGCTGCGCCTGCAGCTGCGGGTCAAGGGCAAGCTGCCGGTCTATGGCCCGCCGGGGACCAAGGACCTGGTCGAAGGACTGATCAGCGAGATGAGGCCCGCCGCCACGGTGGGCTATGGGATCGAAGGCCAGAGCTACGACGACCCCGCTGGCACGGTCGAGGTGTTCGAGGTTGCCGACCGCCAGTCTATCAGCATCGGCGCGATGACGGTGAAGGTACGCCAGAACTCGCACTACGACTACAAGCCCGGCAGCGACATGGACCGGCGGTTCAAGTCGGTCTCGTTCCGCTTCGACACGCCCAGCCGCTCAATCGTCTATACCGGCGATACCGGACCGAGCAGTGCGGTCGAGGAGCTGGCCCAAGGCGCCGACATGCTCGTCGCCGAGATGATCGACGAGGACGCCGTTGTCGGACGAGTCCGCCGCTCCGCGCCGAATGCGGATGAAGCGGTGATCCGCAACATGGTCCAGCATTTGACGACGCATCACCTGACGCCGACCGAGGTCGGCAAGCTGGCCAAGGCGGCGGGGGTCAAGTCGGTCGTGGTGACGCACCTTGCGAGCAGCAACCCGAACGGGCGCGCACTGCTCGGCTATCTCCGCGACATCGGCACGGTCTATTCGGGACCGGTGATCATCGCCGACGATCTCGACGAATTTTGAAGGATCGATCCCATGTACCCCTTCTCCACCCCCAGCTCGATCGTCCGCAACCGCTGGTACATCGCCGCCTTCTCGGACGAGATCACGCGCGAGCCGATGGGGCGCAAGCTGCTCGGCCTGCCGGTGGCGATGTACCGCAAGGAAAGCGGCGAGCCGGTCGCAATGTATGGCCTGTGCCCGCATCGCTATTTCCCGTTGGCGCAGGGCAAAGTGCGCGGCGACGCGCTGGTGTGCGGCTATCATGGCTTCGTGTTCGAGGCGGACGGCAAGTGCAGCGAGATCCCATCGCAGGGGACCGGCGCGGGCTTCTGCCAGCCAACCTATCCGCTGGTCGAGCGCGGGCCGCTGTGCTGGATCTGGATGGGCGACGTGGACAAATGCGACCCGGCGCTGATCCCGCCCTACGATGATTTCGGGCTGGACCAGCCCGGCTGGCGCTACAGCTCGGCCAACTATTTCCATCTTAAGGGCCGCAGCCAGCTGCTGGTCGACAATCTGATGGACCTGACCCATCTGCCCTATGTCCACCACCATATCGGCGGCGGCGAGGCAATGAAGAACCCGTCGATCAAGGACGAAGAACGGGCGGAGGGCTATCGCGTGTCGCGCACCGGCAAGGTGCCGTTCACCCACTTCCATGAGCTAGTGTTCGGTCGCGAGGCGCGGTTCGAGGGCATTTCCGACTTCCTCTCGTTGACCGACTATTACGGGCCGGAGTTCATCCGTACCGGGCTGCCCATCACGACAGCGATCAACGGCAACCCGGACGTGCCGCCCGCGCTAGGAACGCTCAACATCCTGCACGGCATCACGCCGGAGACCGAGAACAGCACGCATTACTTCGGCTTCGCGACGCGAAACTTCCGCCTGGAAGACGAAGCGCTCGACGCCTTCCAATATGAGTCCGACTGCAAGATCCGCCAACAGGATGTCGATGCGATCGAGGCGGTCGAGCGCGATCTGGACGAGGGAGCGCAGCGCCAGCGCGAGCTGCTGGTCAAGTCGGACGCGCCGGCGGTGAAGGTCCGCCGCAGGATCGAGGCGCTGCTCAAGGCCGAACAGGCCGCGGCGACCACCGCGTGAACGGGGGAAACGAGTCCATGTCGACCGTCCCGCCATACCCGTTTACCCCATTCTGTTGACGACAGCGCGCCGCCAGAGCGCGCCGGCCCGTGTTCTTAGGAGATGAGATGATGCGACTCCCGACTCTTGCCTGTCTGCTCGCCCTGACCGTCGCGGTGGGCTCGGCCACGGCGCAGACCGAACCCGGCAAAGCGGACACCTTTATCACCCTTGGCACGATGGGCGGTCCAGTGCCGGACGGCATGCGCTCGCAGCCCGCCAACGTACTGGTGCGCGGGGCCGATGCCTATCTCGTCGATACCGGCGACGGGACCATGCAGCAGCTGGCCAAGGCGAAAATTGCGCTGGCGCGCGTGAAGGCGGTTTTCCTCAGCCACCTGCATGTCGATCATACCGGCGGCCTTGCAGCGGTCCTGGGACTGCGCAACCAGACCAACATCCGTGACGCCCTCACCGTCTATGGTCCTCCCGGCACCAGCGAGCTAGTGGCCGGGATCATTGCGTCGATGCAGCCCGCCTCGAAGGCGGGATATGGCATCCTGGGGCAGCCTTGGCCGGTGCCAGCCGAAGCCATCAGGGTCGTCGAGCTGAGCGATGGCCAGCAGGTCGATCTGGGCGGCATCAAGGTGCGTACGGCGCGCAACACTCATTATGATTTCGCGCCGGGCAGCGCGGAGGACGGGCTATACAAGTCCTACTCCTACCGCTTCGACACGCCCGACCGGTCGATCGTCTATACCGGCGACACAGGCCCGAGCGCGGCGGTGGAAAAGCTGGCGGAGGGTGCCGACCTGCTCGTCAGTGAGATGATCGACCTTGAGTCCACGCTGGCAAGGGTCGCAAAGAACTCGCCCCAAATGCCTCAAGCGGCGCTTAAGAAGGTCGCCCAGCATCTTGGCTCCCATCATCTCACGACGCGCGACATCGGCGAACTCGCCAGCCGCGCCAAGGTCAAGGCGGTCGTTGTGACCCATATCGCGGGAGGCACCGAGCCCGACCGGCTTGGGGGCTACAAGGCAGAGATCGGCAAGTTTTACTCGGGTCCCATCACCATCGCCGAAGACCTTGACCGGTTCTGACCTGGGTTCAGCCCTGAAACTGAGAGCATAAAAAGATGAGCGAGAGGATGACGATGCAACAATACGCTGGGACGCGGCACGCCGTGGTCCTGCTGGTCGCATCGGTGATGCCGGTGATGGCGATCATTTCGCTGGTGCCGGTGCTGCCGCTTTTGCTGCGGGAGTTCGCTGATATGCCGGGCGCCAGTGTGCTGGTGCCGGTAATGATGACCGTGCCGGCCCTGTGCGTGGCGCTGTTCTCGCCGATCGCCGGCTGGATCGCAGACCGGACCGGGCGCAAGCGGCTGCTCGTCGGTGCGCTGATCGCCTATGCCGGGTTCGGCGTTCTGCCAATCCTGCTTCACGACCTGACCCATATGATCGTCGCGCGCGTCGCGCTCGGCATCGCCGAAGCAGCGATCATGACCGTCGCGACGACATTGCTCGGCGATTATTTCCAGGGCGAGCGACGCGAGCGCTGGTTCGCGACGCAGGTCGCGGTGACCAGCGTCAGCGCGATCGTGCTGATCGCGGTCGGCGGAATGCTGGGCCAGATGTTCGGATCTCGCGGGCCGTTCGGCCTCTACCTGCTGGCGCTGCCGATCGCGGCCGCAGCCGCGATGATCCTCTATGAGCCCGACGTGAGGCACGAGGCACAGGGTGCCTCCGAAGCCTTCCCCTGGGTGCGCGTGATGCCTTTGATCCTGATCACGCTTGGCGTTGGTCTGGTCTTTTATACCATGATCGTTCAGCTCGGCCCCATTCTCGAACTGTCCGGTCAGGTTTCGCCTGCAGCTATCGGCGCGGCGGGGGCGGCCGCCAATATCGGCATGGTCGTGGGCAGCGTGGTCTTTGGCAAGTTCAAGCGCTGGTCCGGCACGCGCCTACTGGCTCTGGGACTGGCGGTCGCGGCGGCGGGTTATGCGGGTGCGGGGCTGCTCGACGGGTTCCTGCCGATCGCGGCGTCGGCGGTGCTGACCTGTATCGGTTGCGGCATCCTGCTGCCCAACATGCTGACCTGGACCGTGCGCCAGTTGCCGCCGGCGGTTCGCGGGCGCGGGACGGGCACCTGGACCGGCGCGTTCTTTCTCGGCCAGTTCGCGGCACCGATCGTCTCCGGCGCGCTTGCGGGCGGACTCGGCGGTCTAACCAAGGTGCTGGTCGTCTATGCCGGGCTCGCGCTTGCAGGCGCGCTCGTGACCACTCTCACCATTCGAAAGGGCGCCAGCTGATGCCCCGCCGCTTCGTCGACCTCTCGATCCTGCTCGAAAATGATGTGATCACCGACCCGCCCTTCCTGCGGCCCAAGATCACCTATCAGACGCACGCTGAAACCGTGCCGGAGCTGGGGCATTTCTTCCCCGGCGTGACGCACGATCAGACGCCCGATGGTGCTGGCTTCGCTGCGGCAGAATGGGTGACGCTGACTACGCACAACGGCACGCATCTCGACGCCCCGTATCATTACCACCCGACTATGGACGGCGGCGAACGCGCGATCACCATCGACGAGGTGCCGCTTGACTGGTGCTTCCGGCCGGGCGTGAAACTCGACTTTCGGCATTTTCCGGACGGCTATGTGGTGACCGCGGCGGATGTCGCGGCGGAGCTCACGCGGATCGGCCATGATCTTCAGCCGCTCGACATCGTGCTGGTCAACACAGCGGCGGGTGAGGCGGTGGGCGACCCCAACTTCGTCAATATCGGCTGCGGCATGGGCTATGAGGCAACGATGTACCTGACGACGCGCGGGGTCCGGGTGACCGGAACGGACGCGTGGAGCTGGGACGCGCCGTTCAGCTACACTGCGCAGAAGGTCGCCGAAACCGGCGACACGTCGTTGATCTGGGAAGGGCACAAGGCCGGGCGCGATATCGGTTACTGCCACCTCGAGAAGATGCACAATCTGGAAGTGCTGCCCGGCAATGGCTTCACCGTCAGCTGCTTCCCGCACAAGATCAAGGGCGCGTCGGCTGGCTGGACTCGCGCCGTCGCGATCTTCGAAGAATGAGGCTGGCGACCCTCAAGCGTGGTGGACGTGATGGCACACTGGTCGCGGTGAGCTCGGACGGCGCGCGCGTTGCCGAGATACCGGGCTGGGCGACGCTCCAGGCGGCGCTCGACGATTGGGACGCCGCGCTTCCGGCAATGCGCGACGCGACGCTCTCCGCAGAACAGGGCGAGCCTGTCGACGCGACTGACTTCGCCGCGCCGCTGCCGCGAGCGTGGCAGTGGCTCGACGGCTCGGCTTTCCCGACGCATGGCGAGTTGATGCAGCGGGCGTTCCACCTGCCGCAGATCGAGACCAACAAGCCGCTGATGTATCAGGGGATGAGCCATCGCTTCATCGCCCCAACCGACGATGTGCCCCTGCCCAGCGCAGCCGACGGCATCGATTTCGAGGGCGAGTTTGGCGTGATCACCAGTGACGTGCCGATGGGCTGCTCGGCGGGGGATGCGCTCGCCCATGTCCGCCTGATCGTAATGATCAACGATTGGTCGCTGCGTGCGATCGCACCGGTTGAGATTAAGACCGGCTTCGGGTGGGTTCAGGCCAAGCCCGCATGCAGCATGGCGCCGTTCGCCGTCACACCCGACATGCTGGGCGAGGCGTGGCGCGACGGACGCGTCTACCTGCCGCTCACCGTCGAAGTGAACGGCGAATGGTTTGGCAGCCCGCTCGGCGACGCGATGGCGTACGGCTTCCACGAGCTGATTGCGCACGCCGCGCACAGCCGCTCGCTGCCCGCCGGCACGATCATCGGTTCCGGAACGGTCTCCAACCCGGAGCATGACCAGGTCGGATCGACCTGCATCTCCGAGCGCCGCGCGATCGAGATGATCGACCATGGCGCACCAAAGACCGCCTTTCTCGACTTTGGCGATCGCGTGCGCATGGAGACGCGCGGCACAGATGGCGCGCTACTCTTCGGCACGCTGGACCAGCGAGTCGTGGCAGCCGCCTAACTCTCTCGATACAATGAGGAATGTTGAATGAAGACCCGCGCCGCCGTCGCCTTCGAGGCGAAAAAGCCGCTCGAGATCGTCGAGCTGGATCTGGAAGGGCCGAAAGCCGGGGAAGTACTGATCGAGATCATGGCGACCGGCATCTGCCACACCGACGCCTACACGCTCGACGGCTTCGACAGTGAGGGGATCTTCCCGAGCGTCCTGGGCCATGAAGGCGCAGGGGTCGTGCGCGAGGTCGGCGCGGGGGTGACCAGCGTGACGCCGGGCGACCATGTCATCCCGCTCTACACGCCGGAATGCCGCCAGTGTAAGTCGTGCCTGAGCGGCAAGACCAATTTGTGCACCGCGATCCGCGCGACGCAGGGCAAGGGGCTGATGCCGGACGGCACCACGCGCTTATCCTACAAGGGCCAGCCGATCTATCACTATATGGGCTGCTCGACCTTCTCGAACTTCACCGTGCTGCCCGAGATCGCGGTCGCGAAGATCCGCGAGGACGCGCCGTTCCAGACCAGCTGTTACATCGGCTGCGGCGTCACCACCGGGGTGGGCGCGGTCATTAACACGGCGAAGGTCCAGGTGGGCGACACGGTCGTGGTGTTTGGGCTGGGCGGAATCGGCCTCAACGTCATCCAGGGCGCGCGGCTGGCCGGGGCGAAGCAGATCATCGGCGTCGACATCAATCCCGACCGCGAGGAATGGGGCCGCCGCTTCGGCATGACCGAGTTCCTCAACTCGCGCGGCATGAGCCGTGAGGATGTGGTGGCGCGGATCGTCGCGATGACCGATGGCGGCGCGGACTATACGTTCGACGCGACCGGCAACACCGATGTGATGCGCATCGCGCTGGAGGCATGCCATCGCGGCTGGGGCACCAGCATCATCATTGGCGTGGCCGAAGCGGGCAAGGAAATCACCACCCGCCCGTTCCAGTTGGTCACCGGTCGCAACTGGCGCGGCACCGCGTTCGGCGGGGCGAAGGGCCGCACCGATGTGCCCAAGATCGTCGACATGTATATGGCTGGCAAGATCGAGATCGACCCGATGATCACCCATGTCATGGGGCTGGAGGACATCAACAAGGGGTTCGATCTGATGCATGCGGGGGAAAGCATCCGCAGCGTGGTGGTATTCTGATGCTGCGACTGATTGTCACGACCCGCAAAGGCGAAACGCGCGAGGTCGGTGGCGATAGCGGACTGCCAGTGATGGACATTGTTCGCGGCGCCGGCTTCGACAAGTTGCTTGCGCTGTGACACGGTACGACATCGTGATCGTGGGCGCGGGGCATGGCGGCGCGCAGGCTGCGATCGCGCTGCGCCAGAGCAAGTTCGAAGGTTCGATCGCGCTCATCGGCGAGGAGCCCGAACTGCCCTATGAACGCCCGCCGCTATCGAAGGAATATTTCTCGGGCGAAAAGGCGTTCGAGCGTATCCTGATCCGCCCCGCAGCCTTTTGGAAGGAGCGGAACGTCGCAATGCTGGTGAACCGGCGCGTCACGGCGGTCGATGCAGACGCGCATGAGGTCACCACAGCGGACGGCGAGACCATCTGCTATGGTCAGCTTATCTGGGCGACCGGCGGCAGTCCGCGCAAGCTCGGCTGCGCCGGCAACGATCTGACCGGGGTGCATACGGTTCGCACCCGCGCGGATGCCGACCGCATACTTGCCGAACTGGATCGGGTCGATCAGGCGGTGGTAATCGGGGGCGGCTATATCGGGCTTGAGGCGGCGGCGGTGCTGGCCAAGCTCGGTAAGAAGGTGGTGCTGATCGAGGTGCTCGACCGCGTGTTGGCGCGCGTCGTGGGGGTGGACCTATCCCGCTTCTACGAAGCAGAGCATCGCGCGCATGGCGTCGATGTACGCCTGGGCGCGGCGGTCGAGTGCATCGAGGGTGACGGCAAGGTCAGCGCCGTGCGAATGAAAGACGGCGAGATCATCCCGGCGCAGATGGTGATCGCAGGGATCGGCATCATTCCGGCGGTGGAGCCGCTGATCGCCGCCGGTGCAGAGGGTAGCAATGGCGTGGCTGTGGATCAGCAATGCCGCACTTCGTTGCCCGACACCTTTGCGATCGGCGATTGTGCTCTGCACATCAACGGCTTTGGTGATGGGCTCCCGATCCGTCTCGAATCCGTGCAGAACGCCAACGACCAAGCGACGGTAGTGGCGAAGACGATCATGGGCCAGGACGTGATCTATGACGCCGTCCCTTGGTTTTGGTCGAACCAATATGATCTGCGGTTGCAAACTGTGGGGCTGTCGACGGGCCATGACGCCACGGTGACCCGTGGCGATCCGGCGAACCGTAGCTTCTCAGTCGTTTATCTCAAGGACAGCCGCGTGATCGCGCTCGACTGCGTCAATGCGACCAAGGACTATGTGCAGGGTCGCAAGCTGGTAGTCGAGCGGTTGTCGGCCGATCCGGCGCGAATAGCCGACAGTGGAACGTCACTAAAACAGCTGACTGCGCTCTGAATTCGAGGGTGGCAAAATCTATGCCAGAGGTTTTTATTCACAACTCTATGAGTGCTGCTGGCCACTTTGGATCGTGATCCGCAACACAAATATCAAATACAGTGTATAACATAGGACGTTAATGATACGTTCGATGAATTACTTATTGTGTATTTCGTATAGAATTGATTGGGTGCGCCGCAGGATGCCTTTGCCAGTTTCCCGCTTGTAGGGCAGCGACTAAGCCTGCGCGACAGACTGGGTTGGGGTCACTATCTAATTGTCAGCTTTGCTCGGCAGAAAGGCTTTCCGCGGACTGACCGCTTTCGGCCCAACACCGGTCATCAAAATGCTCCCGATCGCGACGGCAGAACCTGGGCCATATGCAGACTGGTAGCTTCTGGCGTCCGGCGCTGAACAAGCAGACACTTCGAAGCTCTGGATGCCCGTCCGGTATGCGGCCATCCGGGCGGTTAGACTAGTCGTACAACAAAGCCATTTCGACCCACCGCCTGCAATTCGAGAGGAGGTCACTGAAATCGTAGAATGAAGCTAACTCATCCTGCCTCGCTGCTCGATGCCAGCTGCTGAGATTGGTGGGATGCGCCGCTATTCTGCCGAGGGTGAGCGCGCCTCAGAAACGTTTCCCCGCGCCTCCCAGGTCGCGACGAGAAACGTCGCCATCGATCCGGCAAGGTTGACCGCCAGCTCGGCATGACGCGCGGCGGGCTTGGCGCGCCGGCGCCCGCCACCATGCGCGTCGCCGAGCTTATTCCGAAGCGCGCCGAGCGACTCCACCACCGACTGGCAGCTGCCGAGAATCTGCTTGAACACCTGCTCGCTGTGGTCGTCGGGAGCGAGCTTGAGCGCCTTGGCGAGCTTGCGGTAGAGCGCGGGCAGATCGTCCTGATCCGGTGCCGCCTCGCCCAGATCATCGAGCAGCCAGCGGCAGACATCCTCGAGCAAGGTACGCGCGAGGGTGATCGCTCCCGCAGGATCGTGGGCGCGGCGGTCAAGCGCAGCGGTCCAGCGGGCATGCACCTGTTCGGGATCGAAGCGCTGAAGCGCCGAGGATATCGCGGCATCGGCGGGCGAGCCGATCGCGTACGCAGCGACGGTGAACAGCGCGCTTCCTGAAATGCTGCCCGAACGGATCAGGCGATAGCCGTCGTGCTGGAGCTGCGCGTTGATCCTTTCGACCCGCGCCCTCTGAGAGCCGTCGTCGACGGCCGTCGGGTGCACGCTGGCCTCGAGAAAGCGGAACAGGAGGGCGCGCGACGCCGTCATCAGTCCCAACCGCTCCAGCAATTCCCTGTTGGTCCAGTCGTCGTTGCGGCGCATGTGCTGAAAGATGTCGTTCTTCAGCGAACGGAAGCCCAGTTCATCGAAGCTGACATTGTTCTGGCTGCCTGGCATGGTGGCGAGGGGCCAGATCGTCTCTAGGAACTCGATCTCGTCATATTCGGTGCAAAGCGGCTCGCCCTCGAAGCCGGCGATCAGCCGCCTGCGGGTAAGCTCGGTCACTGGGGGCGTTCCCGCCTCGGACACCTTCGCGAGCAATTCGGCCAAGCCGAAATCATGTTCCTCTTCGAGCAGCAGCCGCGCGATGGCAATGAGGCTGTCGCCGGGCACCGACGCCAGCCGGGCGCTGGCGTAGCGGAACTTGCTCCGCATCGCTTCAGACTCCTCGCCCGCCCCTAGTCCTAGGCGCGCGCATAACGCCGGGACATTATACGCCTTCTCGCGCGCGATCACGTCGGCGAGGCTATTGCGAAGCTCGTTTAGCAAACCCCGGTTCATAGGTCTGAGAGTAGGGACGCCACCGCCACCCGCCAACTGCCGCTCGAAAAAAGAACAAGAACAGATCGAATAGTATGTCTCGCTATGTCATGCTGATCCGTCACAGCCTGGAGGCGAGCAGATGGCGATCGAGTTCCGGCGCGGCGGCCGCAAAGTGTCTCAGAATGACTTCGTCCAAAGTATGATGGACGACGCCATCGAGCAGGTCACGACCAACTATGGCAAGGAACTGCACGGCAAGGCGGCGTCGGTCGTCGATCCGGAGACCGGCAAGCATGTGCCGGTGTTCGTGCGGCGGATCGGAAGGCAGGGTTGGAGAATCCACGCGAACGGATCGCCGGCATTCGCGCGCGCGCTGGAGGCGCGGCTCGGGTTGAACAAGGGGGAAGTACACGGAATGAACGAATCCACGCGCGAGCGGCTGGTCTATCTCGCCCATGCGTCCGAGGACAAAGCGCTCGTCACGCCGATAGCCGAGGGCCTGATGCAGCGCGGCATCGATGTCTGGTACGACAATTGGGAGATCGGCTATGGGGACAGCCTGCGCCGGAAGATGGAGGAAGGTCTCGGCAACTGCACCCATTTCGTCGTGCTGTTGACTGAGACCTCGATCAGCAAGCCCTGGGTCAACGAGGAGATCGACGCCGGTCTGATGGGCGCGGTCGAGGGCACCGCAAAATTCATTGGCNTGCGCCATGAACTGCCGTTGGCCGCGGTATCGCCGTTTCTTCGGACGCGGCTTACGCCGGAACTGCAGCAGGGCGAGGCCGGGCTCGACGCGCTTGCCACCGAGATCTTCGGCGTCAGCAAGAAACCCCCGCTGGGCGAGAAGCCGCGCTATGTCCAGCATCATGAGGCCGGCTCGACCTGGAGCGCATCTGCGCGAGTGGTCGCCGAATATTTCGTGCGCAACAGCGAGCATGCCCATTCGATGGACCCGCAGGCCGGGTATGGCGACATTCAGGAAGCGACTGCCTTGCCGATGCCGGACGTGCGGATCGGCGTGCTCGATCTGGTCGGTGCCGGACTCCTCGAGCGGCAGGAATATCATGGCGGCGAAGCGCATATCTGGCCCAAGGCCGATCTGTTCGTGACCTTCGACGTCGAGTTCATGGATTGGAATCCCGAGAGCGACGCGCGCGACCTTGCGGTGCATTTGCTGAACCTGGCCAGCGATCAGGCCAACGCCGGGCAGGTTGCCGAGACGCTCGGCTGGCCGCCCCGCCGCTTTAATGCCGCCGCTGCGTATCTCGTCTCCGCACGGATCGTCGAGCCGATCGAGCATCTGGGCGGCGACAATTATTGGCCTTGCGGCTTCATGATGGGTGACGAGCTCTTACGCTTCGTCCGCAGTATTTGAAGGCTGGCGAGCGTCGCAGATAGTAGCGCGAGGTTGAGTAATGCGACGGCTTTCCGCCAACCCACGCCAGCAGGGAGTTTCATGGGTCGATGATCGTCAGCGTCTCAAAGCCGTCGCCATCGAGCAGCCGCATCGTGAAGGCGGCGGGGTGCGAAGCCTGGGACTCTCCGATCAGCGTCAGCGCGACCGTGTCGAGCTCGGCAAGCGCCTCGGCGCCGATACCGGCGGCCTCAAGGTCAGCGCGCAATCGGTCATAGGCGTCGGCGCCATTGCGCTCGACGGCGACCGCGAGGATTCCGAGGACCAACTCACCTTGATGCGAGGCGAGTGCACAGCTCGCAGCGTGCGACCAGGCTTCGACGTCGCCAGGCTGCACGAAAGCGCAGCCGAGGAAATGCGGTACCGCGTCGTGCGCACGCCCCGCATCGCGGCAGCGAATGCCAAGGTTGAAATGCGCGAGCGGGTTGAGACCGTCGAGCGCGCGAACGACCGCCCATAGCTGCTCCGCGCTGTCAGACCCATCCGGGCTCATGGCAGCATAGGCCTCCCTGCGGCGCAGCGGCACGCGATCAAGACCCAATTCGCCGCGAAGCCATTCGCAGACAAGCCGCTTGAGTTCCGCCTCCTGAACGACGACGCCTCGCGGATGCTCAGCCGCAACGATGGCAAATAGCTGTTCCGCTTCCGCCAGTTCCCCGCTCAGCAACAGTGCGTCGCCGAGCAGCAACGGCTGGAGCGGATCCTGGCTGGCGGGCAGTGCGGCGCGATAGGCAACGGCCGCGCAGCGCGGTCGGCCGGATTCGTACAGCAGGCCGCCCAGGTCCCGCAGGAAATAGCTCGTCGTGAGATAGGCCGGACGCAGATGCCGGGCGCGATTGTAGTGATGGAGTGACCGCAGACGCGTAGCGGGCTCGCGATAATGCTGCGCGATCGAATAATGGACAGAGGCGATACTGTCCGCCCCTTCCGCGACGTCAAGCGCGGCGGCGAAGAAGCGATCGCTTGCCTCGTTCTTCACAGCGTCATCGCGGCGCGAACGGCTGATCTCGAACAGCACCGCGCCATAGGCCGCTCCCTGATGGTGGAAGCCGTTCAGGATGGCGAGCTCGACCAGGAGCCCCGGATCAGCGGCGAGCGCCTGACACGCCGAGAGCGCCAGATTATCGCTATGGTGGGGGGAACCCCGGGCGAGGATGGTGCGGGCGACCGTCTCTGCCTGGCGGACCAGACCCTTGTGCGAGAAGAGCTTTGCCAAAGCGTAGAGCGCCGAGTTCGCGATCAGGTCGGGGTCGGCGCCGGGTAGATCGAAGGTGACCGAAGCGACGGCGTCGAACCGCACTGCAAGGAAATCCTCCTCAGGAACGATGTCGACCTCGACCAGCCGGGTCTCGCGCGGCCGGGTAAGCGCTCCGGAGCAATCCCCGATGGCCTTCCCCAAGGCGCGTTCGACCGGATAGCGGCTGGCCGGCGGAAGCCGTGAAAGATCGAGCCGCACCGGCACGGCCGCGCCTTGCGGATAGTTGGCCAAGGCGCGCCGAACCTCAAGCATGCGCCGGATCGCTGCCGGCGTTTCCTCCCCCCAGCGCTCCGCCTCGGAGAACCGATAGGTCACACTCGCTTGGCCTTCACCAAGCGAGACCCGCGCCCGGATCAGCGAATCCCATTGGCAATAGAAGCTGTTCTCGGCGCTGCCATAGCGCGCGACCAGCACCGGCAGATCGAGCTGGGCGTAATAATCGAGCTCGTCGGTCTCCAGCACGACGCGGTCGGCGATCTCGGCATTGTCGGTCGCGCGCAGCTGCACGAGGAAGGAAAGGCCGGTCGAATTGCCATCGGGATCGAAGATCTCGACTTCGCGGTCGATACCATAGTCGGGCAGCTTGGGCCGCGAGACCCATTTGGCGGGCAACAGATCGTTGAACCGCGCGATCGACAGCTCTTCAAGCTCATGTGAACGGGTCCGCTTGGGCATCGATCGGTGCGCCTCCCTCACGGCACGATATCAGCCGTCCGCATCACGCATTCAACCAGCGCATGCCAGCCGTCACGCTGAACGCGATCGCCGACACGTTTGCTGAATGCTGGCCGGTTGGCAGCAGCTTCTTATCATTGCTGCCATCCACCCGTGCACTGGTAAATGTCTGCTTTCGCGTGAACCGGCCGCGCCTCCAAACGACCGATTTTAGGGCGCATTGCGGACGCGCCGTGTCGGATCCCTGCGACACGATAGTGGCTCGGGGTCGAAGCGAGGACAGTCCCCAACCGATCCTCGTTGAGGGACTGATGTTTCCTTACCAAGGTAGCTTAGACTTCGCTCGCGATGAGAATCATCGAAATTTTCGTTCATGCCCGTGCGCACGAGATCTCGCCCGACCGTGGACGACGTTTTGACGATGTTCTCGATTTCGCCACCATGCAACGACGCTAAGCCATTGAAAAGATTGGTGACCCCTACGGGAATCGAACCCGTGTTTCAGCCGTGAAAGGGCCGCGTCCTAACCGCTAGACGAAGGGGCCGTGAAGGCGAGGGCGCCGGTTAGGCAAAGCCGTCGCCGCGGTCAAGGGCGAATCGTACCGATCAATCCGCCCAGGCGGCATCGTCGAGATGAATTTCCGCCGCGGGGCGCGGGCCCCAGTCGTCGATCTTTGCGCGACCCGCGATCCACAGGCGGCGGTCGCGCGGGGCACCGAGCAGGGCGAGGCCGAGCGGGGTGTCGGCGGCGCGGAAGGCCATCGCCTTGATACTGCGCCCGTCATCGCCCGCGACGATCGCGCGGACATGGCCGTTGCCGACCACGTCGCACTTGATCAGCCGCACCGGTCCGGCGACGACGCGCGGCGCGGGCCAGCCCATGCCATAGGGGCCGCCGGCCTCCATCGCCTCGACCAGCTGCGGATTGACTCCGCCGGGTGCGAGCACGGCATCGAGCAGCAGCGCGCGCGATTCGGAGGCGCGCTCGACCGCTTCGGCCAGCTTGGTGTTGAGGAACGCGACGAACGCCGGAATCTGATCCTCCGCGACGGTGACGCCCGCCGCCATTGCATGACCACCGCCCGCGATCAGCAGGCCCGCTTCCTTGGCAGCGATGATCGCCGCGCCGAGATCGACGCCGGAGATCGAGCGGCCCGAGCCTTTGCCGATGCCATCCTCGCCGATCGCGATGACGATCGCCGGGCGGCCATGCTTTTCCTTGAGCCGGCCCGCGACGATGCCGATCACGCCCGGGTGCCAGCCACGCGCGGCGACGACGGCGACCGCGCCGTCGCAGTCCATGGCTTCGGCCGACTGCTGGACCTCTGCCTCGATCGCGCGGCGCTCCTCGTTCAGGCGGTCGAGTTCCTGCGCGATGGTGCGCGCTTCGTCCATGTCTTCGGTGGTCAACAGGCGGACGCCGAGGTCCGATTTGCCGACGCGGCCGCCGGCATTGATGCGCGGGCCGAGCGCGAAGCCGAGATCGGTGCAGGTCGGGGCGCGGGTCAGGCGGCTGGCTTCGATCAGCGCGTTCATGCCAATGTTGCGGCGCTGGGCCATGACCTTGAGGCCCTGCGCTACGAAGGCGCGGTTGAGCCCCTTGAGCTGCGCGACATCGGCAACAGTGCCGAGCGCGACGAGGTCGAGCAGGTCGAGCAGGCGCGGTTCGGCGCGATTGGCGAAGAAGCCGCGCGCGCGCAGGACGCGGACCAATGCCGCGCCGAGCAGCCAGGCAACGCCGACGGCGGCGAGGTGGCCGTGGGCCGCCCCTTCATCCTCGTCGAGGCGGTTGGGGTTGACCAGTGCGAGTGCGACCGGGAGTTCGGAGGCGCATTTATGGTGGTCGACGACGATCACCTCGGCGCCGACGGCCTTNGCCTCAGCCAGCGCGTCATAGGCCATCGCGCCGCAATCGACGGTGACGATGAGGTCGGCGCCGTCGCGCTTCAGCCGCACCAGCGCCTCGCCCGAGGGACCATAGCCCTCCATCAGCCGGTCGGGGATATAGGCTTTGGGATCGAGGCCGAGATCGCGCAGCAGGCGGATCAGCAGGGCGGCGGAGGTTGCGCCGTCGACGTCATAATCGCCGAACACGGTGACCTGCTCGCCGCGCTGGACGGCATCGGCGACGCGCTCGGCGGCGCGATCCATGTCGCGGAAGATCGACGGGTCGGGCATGAAGGCGCGGATGCTGGGGCTGCGATGCGCCTCCAGCTCCTCACGCGGGCAGCCGCGGGTCAGCAGCAGCTGGGTCACCAGATCGTCGGGGGCGAAGGAGGGATCGCGCGCATCCGCCGCCAGCCCCCGCCAGCGCCAGGCCTGGCCGAGGATCGAACTATGGACGTTGAGCACGGGAGTCATCGGGAGGCTTTAGCGTGATTTCTGGATAGAGGGAATCGCCAGCCATTTTCCCCACCGTCATCCTGAACTTGTTTCAGGATCCACGGTGCCACCAGCGGCTCAGTCGCGTGTTGAAGGGTGGATGCTGAAACAAGTTCAGCATGACGGAAGAAGGCGGGGTCAGTCCTCCAAAATCTTCGAATGCACCCGCGTGTCGCGCATCAGCAGATAGGTGACCAGCGACACGCCGATCATGGCGGTAACATACCAGTAGAAGCCGCGCTCCATCCCCTGATCCTTGAACCACAAGGCGACATAAGGCGCGGTGCCGCCGAAGATCGCGTTCGCGAGCGCATAGGGGAGGGCAACGCCGAGCGTGCGGATATGCGCGGGGAACAGCTCCGCCTTCACTACCGCGTTGATCGAGGTGTAGCCGGTGACGATCACCAGCGCGCCGGACATGATCAGGAACGCGGCGAGCGGGGTCTGGACGCTTTCAAGGGTGGTGAAGATCGGCCAGGTAAAGATGACGCCGAGCACGCCGAAGCCGACCATCAATGGCTTGCGCCCGATCCGGTCGGACAGCGCGCCCGCGAGCGGCTGAAGGCACATGAACACGAACAGGGCGGCGGCGCTGATCTGGGTCGAGACCTGCTTGGTGAAGGCGCCGGTACCGCTGAGGAAGGTGAGCAGGTAGACGGAGTAGGCGTAGAAGGCGAGCGTGCCGCCGGCGGTGAGCAGCATCACCAGAGCCGCTTCGCGCGGGTGGCGCAGGAACAGGCCGCCGAAGCTGGACTTGTCCTCCGCCGCCGTGCTGCGATTGGCGAAGCTCTGCGTTTCGGGCAGGTTGCGGCGGAGCCAGAATACGCCGACCGCGAGCGCGCCGCCGATGAAGAAGGGGATGCGCCAGCCCCATTCGGCCAGCGCGCTGTCGGACATCGCCGCTTGGAGCGCGAGCAGAACGCCAAGCGCGACGAGGTGGCCGGAGATCAGCGTCACATATTGGAAGCTGGAATAAAAACCGCGCCGCTCCTTCCCCGCCATTTCGGAGAGGTAAGTCGCGCTCGCGCCATATTCGCCGCCGACCGACAGCCCTTGCATCAGCCGCGCAACCACGAGCGATACGGTCGCCCAAGTGCCGATACTGTCATAGCTGGGCGTCACCGCGATCAGCATCGAGCCGCCGCACATCAGCGTCACCGACAGGGTGAGGCCAGCCTTGCGCCCGCGCCGGTCGCCGTAAATGCCCATCAGCCACGCGCCGATCGGGCGCATGAAAAAGCCGACGGCGAAGATCGCCCAGACATTGAGCGCCTGTGCCAGCGGGTCGCCCTTGGGGAAGAAATGCGGGGCGAGATAGGAGCTGAACGCGGCATAGGCGTACCAGTCATACCATTCGACCAGATTGCCCGCCGACCCGCCGAAGATCGACTTGAGCCGCTGGCGCGTGTCGATTGCGGCGCTCATCGTCCGGCCACCTGGGTGAGCTTGCGCCGGACGAACCGGCCCGCGAGGCCGAAGGGCGCGACCCACGGCCGCCACCAGGGCGCGTCGGGGGCGTAGGACGAAGCTTCGATCAGCATCAGGCGCAGCTCCTCACGGCGATAGGCCCAGTCCGGCATGAACCGGATTTTATCGAGATAGACAACCAGGCTGCGGTCCCAGTCGACCTCACGCAGCGTCGCGCGATGCGGGGCGGTGAGGTCGCGCAGCGCCGCTGCGGTCAGGCGCCGCGCCTGACGCGAGAGCGTCGCGGGCGGCGGGCAGGCGGAATCGCCGAACAGTTCGGCTGCCAGCGCCAGCGCGCTGTCATGCACATCGCTCGCGCCGATCCGGGCGGCGCAGGCGCGCGCGGCGGCGCGCTGGGCGTCGCTGCTGCACCGGGTCAGCGCTGCGAAATCGGCGATCCATTTGAGCCGGTGCCAGTTGGTGCTCGCGCCATGCACGGCGAGATAGACCAGCATGTCGGGCCGGGCGAGCGTCGGCAGGCTGTGTCCGGCGCCCACCGCAACGGTTTCGCGCGGCGACTTTAGGCCGAGTGGGGGCACCAGTGCGCGGTTGATGAACAGGCGGGTGTGGAGTTCGACCATCACCCGATTGTCGGGATGCCGCCAGCCGCTGTCCTTGAGCACATGGTCGAGCGAGCCGGGCTCTGCGCGGTCCTGTCCGTCGAGCGAGACATAGCCCAGCGCCTGCAGCACCGCGAACGCCTCGGCGCGCGCGGCGGGATCGATCAGCAGGTCGATATCGTGCGAGGCCTTCGCCCCGACATTGCCATAAGCGAGCAGTGCCAGCGCGGGCCCCTTGACCGTGATCCAATCGACGCCGCGTTCGGTAAATGCCGCGCCGATGCGGCACAGTTCGGCGGTCTGTGCCATGGCGAGCATGCCGTCGCGGCGGGCGATCGCCGTGCTGCGTGCGGCGATATCGGCAGGGACGCTGGCAATGTCGCGCATCGCTCCAGCGACCAGCGGCATCACCCGGTGCTGGGTGGCATCGATGAAGACCGCGTCCCAGTCGGTCACGCGCGCGGCGGCTGCCTGGATCGCGGCGCGGCGGGCGGCATCGTCGGGCCAGCGGCAGGCTGCGGCCAGAAAGCCGAAGGCGCCCGTCGCATCACTTACCGGCTGCGGCTTCGGCACCCCTTATCTCCCAGAACCCCTCAGCGTGCAGCCCCTCCGCACGGCGCCCGGTCGTCAGAACGATCCCGGCACCTCGCGCTGCGCCGTGCTGGGCCGCATCGGGCTGAGCAGTTCCAGACCGCCCTTGCTGCTTCGCCCGCCTTCCATGCTCGACGCGGTGATCGGCGTACAGCTGCGACCGGCGAGGAAATCAAGTGCGGTCTTGATCGACGCCTCCTGCGGATCGCCAAGCGGCCGGGTCACGTCGTCTGCCGCCTGGCAGGTCGCCCCCATGAAGTTGGCAAGCCNGGTATAATAGGCGCCCTGACGCGCGCTGTTTTCGGTGGCGAAGGCGACGACGCGCAGCCGGTCGTCGCACGCGGTGCGGTCGACCGCGATCTGGCCGACCGGCTTGCCATAGGTGTTGGTGCCGATCAGCGCCGCGCGATTGCCCAGATGCGGGATGAAGGTGTTCATCACCAGCTCGCTCGCNGANGCGCTNCCGNCGGTGCCGATNAANGCGATNCGNGTCGGGGNGATCGANTGCGNNTGCGGNNTGAAGAANGNGGTTTCNTTGTTCGNNGCCTTNGACGCGCGGAANGTCGTGTAGTTNGCNACCTGGCTCGNCGTCTTGTCGCGNGCGAGCAGNTTGTTGATCAGCGTCGCGATCGAAACCAGNCCNCCNCCATTGTAGCGCAGGTCGATGATNACNTCGCTNANNCCCTGCGCNCGGAAATCGGCAAANGCNGNGCGCAGCGGCGNTTCGGCGGTGTTGATGAAGGTGCGCAGGTTGANNTAGCCGACCTTCTTGCCCCCATCGTCGATGATCTTTGCGCCATAGCGGGCCGAGACCGGTGTTAGCGTATAGGTCGCGCGGGTGATCGTCGCGGTCTGTTCCGATCCGCCGAGCGGGCGGAAGCGGAAGGCGCGCGTGTCGCCGTTGAGGGCGTTGGTGATGCCCGCTGAGCCTTCGCTCGCGATGATCTCGCTGACATTGCGCAGCGTGGCAGTGCTGGTCCCGATCGCCAGAATCTCGGTGCCGCGGTCGATGCCGGCGGTCAGCGCGGGGGTGCCTTCAAACGATTCGGCGATGAACAGGCGCCGCGCGACCGAATCGACCGACAGGCGCACACCGAACCCGGCATTGGAGCCGGAGTTGTAATAGGCATTCTCCTCGGCGATCGAGGTGATGTACGTGAAATAACGGTCCTTGCTCTGTGCCCGCGCGGTGGCGGTCAGCGCGTCGATATAGTCCTGAACCGTCGCATAGGGTGTCGCGCTGAGGCTGGTTGGGAGCGTTTCCGGGAACAAATACCATTCGTTGAGCTGCTGCGCGACCCAGGCCTGGCGCGACGCGAGCGAGCAGGTGCCGGTTGGGGCGGGGGGCGACCCGCCACCGCCACTGCTGATCGATCCGCTGCTGCCACCGCCGCCACAGGCGGAGAGCATGGTGAGGGTGGCGACGGCGGCGGTGAAGCGCTGCAAACGGAACGGATATGTACGCATGACGGACGCGAGCCTAACCCAAGCGCTCACGTCCGTCACCCGGATTATATGTCGTGTGTTCAATGTGTTAGATTGCAAGCCCGATCACTGCCGACGCGGTGTAGCCGTTGGCGACGCTGCCGCTCATGGTCGGGGTCTGCTGGGCGATCTGGGCGGCGGTGTTGTTACCGAAGACATTGTCGCTGGCCACGGTGATGCGTGCGAGGTTCGCCACGCTCGATGTGTATGTCGAAGAGCCATTATATACCGTCGCACAGGTGTCTGCAGGCATGGCGAGCTGACTGATCAGCCGCGCGAAATTGCCGCCGGTCGCGGCGGAGAGGCTGGAAAACACCTCGAAATGGATATGCGGCCAGCGGCCGGTGTAGCAGCCGGGGAAGATGGTCGTGAAGGTCACTTGCCCATTGGCATCGGTCACGCCGACCCCGCGCAGCCAACTTTCCGCAGGCACGTCGTACAGCGAGTAACGCCCAAGTGCATCGCAATGCCAGATGTAGATCGCATAGCCCGCCAGCGCGGCGCAGGATGCATTCACGTTGACGATGGTCAGGGTGAGGGTGACCTGAACCCCGGGGACGGCGGTGGTCGATCCGACGAAGCTCGACCGAATATCGCTCCGCACCACGCCGGTGGTGGTGAGCACGTTCGACGTCGGGCCGTTCGACGTGTTGGTGCCGTCGGCCGGATAGGGGCCATTGGTTTCGGTGGGGTCGGCGACGCAGCTGCCGGTCGTTGTCGGGCTCGGAGTGGGCGTCGCGGTGGCAGTCGCGGTCGGGGTGGGCGTGGGGGTGCTTACGCTGCCCGTGGACGTCGATGCCGATCCGCCGCTGTCGCACCCGCCCAGCAAGGCTATGCCGCCCGCGCCGGCGAACCAGCGCAGCGCTCGGCGGCGGCTGGCCAGTGCCGAAATGATCTGGAGGTCGTGGGCGAGCCCGCGATCATGATCGTCGATGTCGTGATGGGTGGGCAGATGGGTCATTGGCGGAACTCCGTGATGGCGGTTCCGCTATCGCCCGCGCAGTGCGCGCCGATATGTCGATATGTTGCGCCCACGTCGCGCCATGTTTCAGTCGAGCGGCAGCCGCACCGTCAGCCGGCCACCGGCTGGATGATTGCCCAAGGTCACATCGCCGCCATGCGCCTCTGCGATCGACCGCACGATGGCGAGGCCGAGTCCGCTGCCGCCGGTGGCGCGGTTGCGGGACGGGTCGCCGCGCACGAACGGGGTGAACAGCGCCGCGCTGGTGGCCGGATCGAAACCGGGTCCGCCATCATCGACGCTGATCGTGACCCAGCTCTTGTCGACCGCCCAGTGCAGGTCGGCGCCACGGCCATAGCGCACGGCGTTCTCAACGATGTTCGCCAGCATCCGGCGCAGCGCGGCTGGCTCCCCTCGCACGATTGCGCGCGGGCCCCCGGCGGTGGCGACGGGGGCACCGGTCGCCGCCATGTCTTCCGCCAGGGCGTCGATCAGGCTCCCGATCTCGACCCGGACGCGCGCTTCGCCGGTGCGTTCTTCGCGCGCAAAGCGCAGCACCGACTGAAGCATCGCGCGCATTTCGTCGATATCGGCGGCGGCGCGATTCCGGGCCGCTTCGGGCAGCTGTTCCAGCCAGAAGGCGATGCGCGAGAGTGGGGTGCCCAGATCATGCGCGATCGCGGCGAGCATCGCGGTGCGCCCCTCCACGCCCTGCGCCAGCCGCTCCTGCATCGCGGCGAGTGCGTCGGCGAGTTCGTCAACCTCGCGCGGGCCGCCGCGCGGGATGAAGACCGGCGCGCCCAGCCTGGTTTGCGCTGCCGCTTCGCCCAGACGGCGGATCGGGCGGGCAATGGCCTGGGCGATCCACCAGGCGAGCGCGGCGAGCGCCACCAGCGCCGCGCCCATGGTGGCGAGCGTGACCTGATGCCAGTGGGTCAGCCATGGCTCGGGTGCGGTGCGCAGCACGTACCAGCCGGAGTCGCCGCGCCGGGCGACGGTGAAGCCGCCGCGCAGTTCGAACGGATTATGCTGCCCGTCCCGCGCAAAGACCCGGACGTCCCGGACCGGAAGCCGCGCCATGCGGGCCAGCAGCGATTCGGCGTTGGGCGATCGCATCTCGCCGGCCTGGGGGCGGGGTTCGGGTCCGACGGACCGGGCGATGCGCAGGTCGGAAAAGGGGATCGGCGCGCCGCTTAGCCCCTTGGCCAGCGCCTCCAGCCGAAGCGGGGCCGGGCGCGGCGGTGGCCCGGCGAAGGTGATGATGAACAGCAGCGCGGTCGCCAGCACGACCGACGTCACCGCCAGCAGGAAGATGGGTGTTGCGATCGACCGGGGTGCGCGCGCCATCGATCAGCGCCGCACGACATCGACCGAGAAGAGATAACCTTCGTTGCGGACCGTGCGAATCATGTCCGCCTCGCCCGGACGCGCGAGCTTCCTGCGCAACCGGCTCATCTGCACGTCGATCGCGCGGTCGAAATGTTCGGCCTGCACACCGCGCGACAGATCGAGCAGCTGGTCGCGACTCAGCACGCGCCGGGGATGTTCGGCAAGGGCGATCAGCAGCCGGAACTCGCCATCGGACAGGTTGATAAGAACATCGTCCGGATCGAACAGCTGCCGCCCGGTCGGATCGAGTCGCCAGCCGCCGAAGCGGAGCAACTGGCGGTCTGCAGCCGGGCTGTTCGCACCCGACCCGCTGCCGCCGCGCGCGCGCCGCAGGACCGAGCGGATGCGTGCCAGCAGCTCGCGGGGGTTGGCGGGTTTGGCGAGATAGTCGTCCGCCCCCATTTCGAGGCCCACGATGCGATCGATGTCTTCCCCGATCGCCGAATGAAGGATCACCGGCGGTGCGTTCGCGGGGTCGAGCGTGCGGAGCAGGGTCAGCCCGTCCTCGCCCGGCATCATCACGTCCAGCACGATCAGGTCGACCTGCGCGCGATCGAGCGCCGCGCGCATTGCAGCCCCGTCGGCGGCGACATCGACGCGATAGCCGTGCCCGGTCAGAAACGCGGCGGTCAGCTCGCGGATTCCGGGGTCGTCATCGACGATCAGGATTCGGGTTTCGAGGTCCAAGAGCGGCGCCATGTGCATGGGAGCGAAGTGCCGGGTCAGCGTATCGCGCACGTTTCACGGCTGCAATCTGGTGTAATGTTACGTGAGTGTGGCGCGGCGGCCACACCCGTCCCGGCAACGCCCCGCCGAATCCGCACGCCATTACCTTGTCTTTCCGCCAACCCTTTGCTAGGGGCGCGTCCCAACGCCCGGGGCAGGAGCTTCGGCGATCCCTGTTCTGTTGAATTCGAATCTGGAGTTGAGACGGCTTTATGCAAATCATCGTTCGCGACAACAATGTCGACCAGGCGCTGCGGGCGCTCAAGAAGAAGCTGCAGCGTGAGGGCGTCTATCGCGAGATGAAGCTGCGCCGTCACTTCGAAAAGCCGAGCGAAAAGCGCGCCCGCGAGCGTGCCGCTGCGGTGCGTCGTGCGCGCAAGCTCGAGCGCAAGCGCATGGAGCGCGACGGCGCCCGCTAAGGCCCGATTCGCTGTCGGCGCGCGGGGCGTGCCGACAGCCTGACGTTTGTGATCGTTTGCCGTGCCCTGTGCCGGCTCCAGCAGGATAGCTGACTCATGTCGTCCGTCACCGCCGTGCCGATCGCGCCGACCAAGCGCAGCGCTCTTGTCTGGTTGTGGCTCGGCATCGTCGTGGCGATTGCGGGCGCGGTGGCGCTGGCGTGGGCCGGGACCAGCACACCAGCGGTGATGGCGGCGATCCCGAACGCGAAGTTCCTTGCGACGAACAAGCTGACTCCGGGAGTCACCGAGACCGCGTCGGGCCTGCAGATTCAGACGATCACCGAAGGCACCGGAGCCAGTCCGACTGACAGCGACGTTGCCGTGGTCCTGTACAAAGGGATGCTGCGCAACGGCAAAGAGTTCGACGCCAGCCAGCAGCCGACTCCGCTGCCGGTTGGTGGGATGATCTCGGGTTTCAGCGAAGCGCTGAAGCTGATGAAGAAGGGCGGCAAGTACCGCATCTGGATCAAGCCCGAACTGGGCTATGGCAGTCAGCCGAAGACCGACCCGCAGACCGGTGCAGTCGGCATCCCCGGAAATTCGGTGCTGATCTTTGAGGTCGAGCTCCTCGAGTTCCTGCCGATGAGTGTCTATCAGCAGATGATGCAGCAGCAGATGGGTGGCGGCATGCCGGGCGGTGCACCGCCGCCGCCTCCGGGCAACTGATCGGGCGCATGCGACGCCGAATGAAAAAGGCGAGGCCGCAAGCCTCGCCTTTTTCACATCTGGCGCTGCGATTGATTGCTCAGCCCCGTTTGTGCTGAGCTTGTCGAAGCACGATCCCTGCACTTGTTGGTGCCGGGTTGGCATCTTTCGACAAGCTCAGGACGTGCCCTTCGACAGGCTCAGGGCAAACGGAGGTTGGGAATGACCTGCCATCGTTCTGCGGGCACGATCAGAGCGTCCAGCGCCCCGTCGCCGCACCGGCGCCCGGCACCGCGTTCTTGAGGTCCGCAAACAGCCCGCCCGGCGCGACCAACGCCGACAACTTGTCGGCACCCATCGCCACATAGTCGTCATGCGTCACCGCGAGCAGAACGAGGTCATACTGGTCGTTCAGCGCAGCCTCGCCGGCCAGCTCCAGCCCATATTCGTGGCTGGCCTCGGCCGGATCGGCGAGCGGATCGTGGACGGTGACCGCATGGCCGAGCTCAGCCAGGCGCGCGATCAGATCGGCGACCTTGGAGTTGCGCAGGTCGGGGACATTTTCCTTGAAGGTCAGGCCGAGCACCAGCGCGCGCCCGGCGGCGCCGCCGCGCAGGCCGTGTAGCCGGTCGGCGATCCAGCCCGCCATATCGTCATTGGTGCTGCGTCCGGCCAGGATCACCTGCGGATTGTGGCCCAGCATTTCGGCCTTGTGGCTGAGGTAGAAGGGGTCGACGCCGATACAGTGGCCGCCGACCAGCCCCGGATGGAAGGGCAGGAAGTTCCATTTGGTCCGCGCTGCAGCCAGCACGTCCCAGATCGACAGGTCCATCGCGGAGAAGATGCGCGTAATCTCGTTCATGAAGGCGATGTTGATGTCGCGCTGCGCATTCTCGATCACCTTGGCGGCTTCGGCGGCGCGGATCGATGCGGCGCGGAACACGCCGCCGCTGGTCACCTGCTCATAGAGCGCGGCGACGCGGTCGAGCACTTCGGGGGTCTGGCCCGACACGACCTTGGTGATCTTGTCGATCGTATGCTCGCGGTCGCCCGGATTGATGCGCTCGGGCGAATAGCCGAGGAAGAAATCCTTGCCGCTGATAAGGCCGGTGATCCGCTCGATCTCCGGCCCGCACAGTTCCTCGGTCACGCCGGGATAGACGGTGCTTTCATAGACGATGATCGGCGCGCGCGCGGGATCGATCATCCCCGCAACGGTGCGGGTCGCGGCCATGACGATGCGCAGGTCCGGCTTGTTGTCGGCATCGACCGGGGTGGGCACGGTGACGATGATGAAATCGGCCGCCGGGCATTCCGCCGGATCGCTGGTCAGCGTGAGGCTGGACGCAGCGAGGCGATCGGCATCGATCTCGCCGGTGCGGTCATGACCGTCCTTGAGCTCGGCGATCCGCCCGGTGTCGATATCGAGGCCGACGGTATCGAAGCTCTTGGCCAGTGCCACTGCCAACGGCAGGCCGACATAGCCCAGGCCGACGACAACAACCTTCGTATCTGCCGACATTCACGGTCCCCCGCCCATGCCCGACGGGGCAGGTCTCGGCGCGCCCTTTCGCAAAGTGCCGGGTGGAAGGCAAGCGCGGTCAAAGCGCGGAAAGCCTTGATATCCATCGTCCCCGACCGTAAACGCCACGCCGATTGGAGGCGACGTCCCGTGACAGCCAAGACAGCCGATGCGGTGGATTGGCACGAGTCGATCGCCGAGTCGTTTCAAGCCGGATATGATCATTCGCCACGCTTTCGCGAGCGGCTGGCGCTGTGGCGCGACCTGATTGCACGCCATGTCACGCCGGGCGACCGCGTGCTCGATGCCGGATGCGGCGCAGGCACGTTCAGCTTCGAGGCGGCGCGGGTCGGTGCATCCGTGACCGCGATCGACGGCAGCGCCGCGATGATCGCGCTGGCCCGCAAGCGGCAGCAGGAACTGGCGCTTCCCGATATCAGCTTTGAGGTGGCGCTGCTCGACAGCCTGTCGGCGCGACCGGCGGGGACGTTCGACGTGGTGCTGAGCTCCAGCGTGCTCGAATATCTACCCGATCTGGCCGGAGAGGTCGCGCGGCTCGTGCGGCTGCTCAAGCCGGGTGGGCGATTGATCCTGTCGCTGCCGAACAGCGAGTCGCTGTATCGCAAGGCGGAGCGGATCGCGTTCGGCGTGACCGGGCGGCCGCGTTACTTTGCCCATGTCAAATCGATGGCGACCGCGCGCGAACTGGCGGCGCTGTATCGCGCGCTCGACGTGACGCCGGTCGAGCACCATTTTTATGCAGCCCCGCCGGGCGATCGCGTCCTTGCGCAGCTTGGCGCGAATCGCAGCAAGACGTTGGTGGTGATGGTCGGGCAGCTGGGTTGAGGAACGATTCTGTTACCGAATAGTCACGGCGACGTAAGAATGCTCAGCAAAAGGCGTGTTGCGTCTGCCGCGATGGAACCGATGACTGATTCCGTCGATTCGCGGTCGGGCGGATTTTCGGCTATGGCATTCGCCTGTCCAGCCTTGTCGACGCCTGTCCATGCTGCCGATCCTCGGCGGAGGGACGCGAGGGCGGGTTGGAAAAGAAACCAGAGCTATGGGAGGCTCGGCTTGAACATGCGTGAATCGCTGATCGGCCGCCCCGCTCATGGGGGGCAACCATGTTGAAGATGTATGCCGAGCTGACGCATCGGCCGCGCAACAGCCTGTTCGAATCGATGCGGGTCGAGCTGCTGGTGCTGCTCGTGCTCGCGGTCGCTGCACCGGCGCCGCTGCTCGGTCGCTATCTGCTGCCGGGTATTGCTGCGCGTCCCACCGACTATGCGGTGATCGCAGCGGCGTTTGCGGTGACCCTTGGGGTAGTGCTGCTGCGGCGCGTGTCTGCATTTCCCGGGACGACGGTGTTTGGCTACATCCTGCCCTCCTTCGTTAGCTCCTATGGCCTTGCGCTCGCAGCGCTGTTCCTGGCCCGCGCCGACTATAGCCGCCTCTACCTTGCCGCGTCGTTCCTGATCGCTGTTGCGGTCGCGTTCGCGCTGCGCTTCCATCTCGACAAGACCACGGCGCTGCGATTCTATTACGTCACTGCGGGCGACATGTCGGTGGTGGACCAGACGCCCGAGGTCGAGTGGATCCCGCTGCTGAGCCCGGAAGTGCCGACGGTGCGGCGCGCGGTGATCGTTGCTGACCTGCGTCACGACCATCCCGATGCGTGGGAGCGGATGCTGGCCGAGGCGGCGATCCGCGGGCATCTGGTCTATCACGTCAAGCAGGTCGCCGAATCGCTGACCGGTCGCGTCGCGATCGAGCATTTGTCGGAAAACAGCTTCGGCTCGCTGATGCCGAACCTCGCCTATGTGAAGATCAAGCGCGTCATCGATGTCATCGGCACGCTGTTCATCATGCCGGTATTGTTGCCGGTTCTGGGCATGATCGCGATCGCGATCCGGCTCGATTCGCGCGGACCGGTGTTGTTCACCCAGCAGCGCATGGGCTTTCGCGGCGAGCCGTTCACGGTGATCAAGTTCCGCACAATGCGGCCGCGTGACGAGCGCGCCGACCGCGACGATTGCGTGACGCAGGATGAGGATGACCGGATTACCCGGATCGGGCGCTTCCTGCGCCGCTCGCGGCTCGACGAACTGCCCCAGGCGTTCAACGTGCTGCGCGGCGAGATGAGCTGGATCGGCCCGCGCCCCGAGGCAATCCCGCTGTCCGAATGGTATGAGGCGGAAATCCCGCATTACCGTTATCGCCACATCGTGCGGCCTGGGATCAGCGGCTGGGCACAGGTCAATCAGGGCCATGTGGCCGACCTGACCTCGGTCAACCTCAAGCTTCATTACGACTTTTTCTACATCAAGAACTTCTCGGCCTGGCTCGACCTGCTGATCCTGTTCCGCACCGTCGCGACGGTGGTGAGCGGGTTCGGGGCGAAGTAACTTGGTGTAAGGACGGCACGCGTCGGTGCCGCCATTCGTTCCAAGCTGAACCCGGATCAGCTCCGCGTGGCAGTCCAGATACCGCGGCAGTCGTAGATCAGCTTGCCGGCACGCTGCTCGACCGTAACGGCCTTGAACGCGTCGTGATCGACCAGCAGGATCAGCACTTGGCATTCGTTTAGAGCGGCATCGAGCGTCGTAAGCTGAGCGCCGGTGCCCTCGAACGCGCGGGGCAGGGTGTCGATATGCGGCTCGACCAGCTGCACCCGGTCGCCGAACCGCTCGGCCAGAAGCTGTGCGACGCGGAGCGCCGGGCTTTCGCGCAAATCGTCGATATTGGGTTTGAAGGCGAGGCCAAGGCAGGCGATCTTCGCGTCGGGCGCAGCGTCGGCCAACGCGGCGGCGCGGTCGAAGCTATAGCCGATCTTGCCGTCATTGACCTCACGCGCGGTGCGGATCAGGCGGGCATTGGCGGGGTCGCTATGGACGATGAACCACGGATCGACCGCGATGCAATGCCCGCCGACGCCGGGGCCGGGCTGAAGGATGTTGACGCGCGGATGGCGGTTGGCGAGGCGGATCACCTCCCACACGTCCAGCTCCAGCGTGTCGCACACGATCGACAATTCATTGGCGAAAGCGATGTTGACGTCGCGGAACGAGTTTTCGACCAGCTTGCACATCTCCGCGGTGCGCGCGGTGGTGACGATGCACGCGCCCTCGACGAACCACTTGTAGAAGGCGGTCGCGCGATCGGCGCAGGTCGCGCTGATCCCGCCGATCGACCGGTCATTGTCGACCAGCTCGAACAGGATCTTCCCGGGCAGCACGCGCTCCGGGCAATAGGCGACGCAGACATCGGCGCTATCGTCCCAGCCCTGCGGAAAGCTGAGGTCCGGGCGCGCAGCGGCGAACAAGTCGCGCAACTGCTCGGTCGTGCCGACGGGTGACGTCGATTCCAGGATGACCAGATCCCCGCGCTTGAGCACCGGGGCGATGGTCTCACCCGCGTTCAGCACATAGCTGATATCGGGACGGTGGTCGTCGTCGAACGGCGTCGGGACGGCAATCACGAACACGTCGCACGGCTCGGCGGAGAGAGAGGCGGCGAGATGCCCCGAAGTCACCACCTGATGCACCAGCGCGTCGAGATTGGCCTCCTCGATATGAATTTGGCCGCGGTTGATTGTCTCGACCACATGCGGGTTCACATCGATGCCGACGACGCGCGCGCCGGTGCGGGCGATGACTGCCGCCGTGGGCAGGCCGATATAGCCGAGGCCGACGACGCCGACGCGGAGCTGGGTTTCAGCGGGCATCGATGATGGTCCGTGCGATTCGGTCACTGCTCTTCCCATCTCCGAACGGATTGTGCGCGCGCGCCATGGCGGCATAGGCCTGCTCGTCGTCGAGCAGTTCAAGGGTTGCCGCGACGATGGTTTCCTCGTCGCTGCCCACCAGCCGGGCGGTGCCGGCGACGACGCCCTCGGGCCGCTCGGTCGTTTCGCGCATCACCAGCACCGGCTTGGCCAGCGCGGGCGCCTCTTCCTGCCCCCCGCCGCTGTCGGTGAGGACGAGGTGGCAGCGCGCGAGCAGGGCGACGAAATTGGGATAATCGAGCGGGTCGATCATCGCGACATTTGCCATCCCGCCCAGCACCGCCTGCATCGGCGCGCGGACATTGGGGTTGGGATGGACCGGGAAGATCACGGCGACATCATCGCGCTCGGCAATCCGGCGCACCGCGCGCGCCATGCCCTCAAGCCCCGACCCGAAATTCTCGCGCCGGTGGGTGGTGACCGCGATGATCCGCTTGCCCGCAAAGGGGGCGAGGATCGGCTCGATCTGCGCGGCGAGCGCCGGGTCGGCCTCGATCGCGGCGAGCGTGGTGTGGAGCGCGTCGATTACGGTGTTGCCGGTCACATGGACGCGATCGGCGGGCACATTTTCGATCAGCAGCGCGTCGCGTGCCGTGTCGGTCGGCGCGAAATGCTGGTCGGCGATCGTGCCGATGATCTTGCGATTGACCTCTTCGGGCCAGGGATGATGGATATTACCGCTGCGAAGGCCGGCTTCGACATGCGACACCGGGATCTTGCGGTAATAGGCGGCGAGCGCGCCGACCATCGCGGTCGCAGTATCGCCCTGCACCACGACGCGGTCGGGCTTTTCTTCATCCAGCACCCGGCCAATCTCACGCAGCAGCCGCGCGGTCAGCTCGTCCAGCGACTGGTTGGGGAGCATGATGTCGAGATCATGGTCGGGGACGATGCCCGCAATCTCCAGCACCTGATCGAGCATCTGGCGATGCTGTGCCGTCACGCATACGCGCAGATCGACGGCGGGGTCGTCGCGCAGCCGCTGAACCAACGGGTAGAGCTTGATCGCCTCTGGCCGGGTCCCGAACACGATGAGTACGCGCAATCGCGGTGCAGTGGCCATGCCGGTCCCCTTTCAGATCAGCAATTTCGAGGCAAGTGTTATTCGGCGCGGGTAGGGCGATCCTGTTGCGGGTCGGTTACGAAATCGGCGCGATGGTCAGCGCATCGACCCACAGATTGGCGCTTTCCAGCGTGTCGCTCTTGGCGCCGATCAGACTGAGCTTGGGTCCGACGCACCCGGCGGGCACGTCGAAGGCGAGGGCAAAGCGGTGCGGGCGATCGACACCCGGCGACAGCGGCTGTTTCGCAATCTCGCGTTCCTGATTGCCGCGCCCGCAGCGAAGGGTCCAGTGGACCTGCCCGCCTGCAACCTCGGCATCGGTGGTGGCGCGTCCGGCGAAGCGATAGCGCCCGGCGGGCAGCACCAGCTGCTGCTCGGCAAAGGTCACCTGTTGGTCGCCGGGATAGGAGATATAGAGCGACCGGCCCTGGCCCGGGATCAGGCTCTCCCCCGGCTCGACGATCACCCCGCCATCGGCGAAGTAGCGCCAGCCAAAGGGCGGCGGCACATCGAGACCGGTAAAGTCGCCGTCGCGCAACAACCTGCCCGCCTTGGCACGCGCCGCGGGCGGGAGCATCGCCAGCCAGCGGCGCTGGAGCAGCGGCAGCGGCGTTTTGCCGACGGCCCGCTGGAAATAGGGCGTTGCCTCTTCGCTGGTCGGCGGTGCGCCGAGCGCGGTGAGCCGGGTCAGCAAGCGATACCCCGCGTCCAGATCGACCTTCTCGTCGCCCAAGTTAAATAACAATGCACCGCGCCAGCTTGGCCGGGTCGCGAGCATCCGCGCCAACGGATCGATCAAACGCGGATCCTTGAGCCGCTGGGCGAGCAGCGGCACGACCACGTCCCAGTTGGTCGAGCGCTGGCGCAGCAGAATGTCGGCTTCCGAAACAGCCTCGGCGTAGCGACCGGTTGCCAGCCGGTTTTCGAACAGCCAGGCATGGGTGAACAGGTCGCGTAGCGAGAAGCGGGCGGCCAAGCTGAACAGCTTGTCGGCGCGTGCGTCCTGCTTCTCGAACGCGGCGAACAGGCCGAGCGTGCGCAGCGCGACCGGATTATAGAGCTCTGCCCGCACCGCACGCCGGGTAAGATCGGCAAGGGTCGCAGCGTCTTCGCGCTTGGCGCGCATCAGCTGCGTTTCGATCTTCCATCGGAGCGCGTCCGGATTGCGCGGCGCCACCGCCAGCGCGGCATCGGGCTGCACCCGCGCGAGTACGAAGCCGACGCGCGACTGGAACAGCAGGAAGACGAAGACCAGCGCGATCAGGACGATCCCGATACGCGCGACCCAACTGCCGGTCGGCAGTTGCACCGGCTTCGTCCCCAACAGCGTCATCGTCGGTCCGTTCAGCCGCGCAGGATCTTGCGCGCGAAGGACTGCTTCTGCCGATCGCGGCGGTCGCCATATTCGTAGCTATAGGCGTAGCTGTAGCCCGAGGTCTTGGCGTCGAACTTGGTGAGCACTGCACCGACGATGCGCGCATTGACATCGGCCAGGCGGCGCAGCGAGACGCGGACCACCTTTGTCCGGGTCTGCTTCGACGCGATCACGAACACGGTCGCTTCGGCAAAGTTCGCAATCAGCGGCGCATCGGCGAGGCCAAGCACCGGCGGACCGTCGATCACGATATGATCAAAGGTCTTGAGCAGGGTTTCGAAGGCCAGCGGGAGGTTCGGACCGGCCAGCAGCTCCGCCGGGTTGGGCGGAATTGGACCGGCGGTCATCA
>FUFK010048484.1_pt1 | contig 39989 bp, 39 predicted proteins | sample 1021851 | NCBI WGS metagenome assembly FUFK01 (sample SAMEA51879418, study PRJEB19060) | metagenome
TAATAAGCCTAAATAGAGGTTCATAATAAAGAATTTGTAAATATAATAAATATAAAATATTTACAATGTTTTCAATTTGTAATTTGTAAATATTTACATTTTATTTTAATACACAATTTCACTGGTATTTTAATTTTTATTCGATAATAAATGTTTATGTTTAATGTTTTAAGACGGAGAATAAATATGACAACCACATATGAAAAAAGAACACAATCACATGAAGGTCGTTTTGACCATGTCGAGAGAGATTATTCTATGGAGGATGTCCAAAAGTTATCTGGGTCTGTACAAATAGAATATACATTGGCAAAAAATGGAGCCAATAACTTATGGAATTTACTTCAAACAGAAGACTACGTGCCAACCCTGGGAGCCATGACAGGAAATCAGGCACTTCAGCAGGTCCGCGCTGGTTTAAAGTCCATTTATCTATCAGGTTGGCAAGTTGCAGCGGATAGTAACACTGCAGGTTCTATGTATCCAGACCAGTCAATTTATCCAGCAAATTCTGGACCTGAATTGGCCCGTCGTATAAATAATACTCTTTTAAGAGCCGATGAGGTTGAAGTGTTAGAAAATGGAAGGGCAACCAAAAATTGGATGGCTCCTATAGTAGCAGATTGCGAAGCTGGTTTTGGTGGAGCACTAAATGCTTATGAGATTACCAAATCTTATATTTCCGCTGGTGCAGCTGGAGTTCATTTCGAAGACCAACTAGCCTCCGAAAAAAAGTGTGGTCACATGGGTGGCAAAGTCCTCATTCCAGTGCAGCAAGCAATTAGCAATCTGAATGCGGCAAGGCTCGCTGCGGATGTATGCGGCGTATCTACAATAATTATGGCGAGAACAGATGCAGATAGCGCCAAACTCATCACATCCGATATTGATCCCAGAGATAAACCTTTTATTTCAGGGCAACGCACTGAGGAAGGTTTCTACACGTTGGATGATAAAGACGCTTTTGAACGCTGCGTAACACGTGGTCTAGCTTTTGCTCCTTATGCAGATTTGCTCTGGATGGAAACCTCTAAGCCAGACCTAAAACAAGCGGAAGATTTTGCAAATGCAATAAGAAAAGAATTTCCTGAACAAATGTTAGCGTACAATTGCAGTTCCTCTTTTAATTGGGCCTCTCACATGAATTCTGAGGAAGCCCTGCACTTCCAAAAAGAACTTGGTAGAATGGGATTTAAATTCCAATTTATTACTTTGGCAGGTTTCCATTCTCTTAATCATGCGATGTTTGAGTTAGCTGATGATTACAGAGACCGTGGAATGGCTGCATATATGGATTTGCAAAATGCAGAATTTGCAGCTGAGACACGAGGATTTACAGCTCACCGTCATCAAAGAGAAGTGGGTGCAAGTTGGTTTGATGCGGTATCTGTGGCAGTTAGAGGAAACCCCTCAACTACTGCGCTTGAAGACAGCACAGAGAATGCACAATTCGTTAATGAAACTAATTTAGAGCAGCAACCTGAAGCGGCAGAATAGAGGACAAAATGACAAATTTTACTCAAGATTTAAAAACTACCCCCCATAATGCAAATGGGAATCAAATCATGAATAACACTACTCAGACAACACCATTATCGTTTAACGAAGATAACAAGATAACAATACTTGCACCTAGTTTTACAGAAGCGGCAATTATGTTTCACAAACAAAACCTGTCTGCAAAAGGGTATCGTCTTACCTCCAGAATTGAAGCCCACAAGTTTTTTGCAAGCGAAGGCTCTCAGTTATCTGAATTATTCGATGGAAAGGCTTTGTATGCAGTGACGTTTGAGCATGACAGCAAACTAGCTGCTCAAACTAACACTAACTAAATCATAGAATTTAAACAAAAAAGAGCCCTTAATGGGCTCTTTTTTTGCTTCCGCCATCTTATCACAAATCTTGCCTTTCAGACGCTATTTGAATAGGGAGGATAATGCCAGAGGCGACTACCAAAGTAGCAACACAACTTAATATAACGAACAAAGAACTCATAAGTATCCCGGATTGTAACAATAGTCCACACACTGGCAATACTGAAGCACCAACTACCAAATTCAACATAAATTTAAAGCTCAACGCCTTTGCGCGCCATTCATCGGGGACATATCTGGATAAAATTGTATCCGTTATTGGTATCTGACCAAATACAAAGCTCATTGCTATTAGCATAGCAAAAAATAAGGCAAAATCAGTAAATTGAGATGTGAGGAAAATAAAGAATATTTGGCCTATACCGATACAAAATAGAACCCATTTTGGCTCTACCCTATCAATTATCCAACCAACTGCTATTTGAGTAAAAGAAGCACAAGCATATACAAGAGATGCCAAAAATCCAGTAATAGCAACTGAACTAGTTAAACTAATCATGGAAACTTCAAAATATCTAGGAACGACAAATGTCATAGCACCAAAAACAAATCCACCACTCGCTGTGGATAAAAATACAGCTGTTAAAGCAAGCTTCCAGTTTGGCGAGAAAAAAGAATGTTGTTTCTTTTTTATTTTCTGAGTTTGTTTTTTTTCTTCCTCTAATGCAATGATAAAAGCGATCCCATAAATCAGGCAAAACAAACCTGGCATAATAAAGCATAGCCTCCAGTCACCGAAAGTTAACAATATTCCAGCTATAAGAGGGGCAGCAGCTACACCCATATTTCCGAAGACACCGTTTACTCCAAGCCTGAAGCCTATTTTTTTATTACTTTTTATAAGCATTGCAATTCCAACAGGGTGATATATTGAAGCAAACACGCCAATCAAACTGATTGCAATAGCCAGTTGCAAAACCGATTGTGTAAATCCAGCTAAGATGGCTGCTATCCCTATCCCAAAATGATAAATCACTAATAACAAGGACCTCGAAAATCTATCAGCTAAACTTGCAGAAAGTGGGGCAACCGCACCAAATAAAATAAAACCACCTACACCATAAATAATAATTTCGTCATAAGTCATTCCAAAATGTCGCCCCGCATCATAAGCAGATTTTGCAAAGACCAACATGATGAAATGATCTAAAAAATGGCTGATATTCAGATAAATATCCTTGATTGTTTTGAATTGAATAGAAGAAATAATATTCTGATACATTTTCTTACTTTTATAAATTTCTACGCTAATGAACAATTCATTTTTATGGCAGTATTTCACTTCCATCCCAGGCAAAGCATTTTCCTGTCTGAGAGGGTGTTAAACAATCTAACACCAACAACATTTTTTGTGCTGCATATTCAGGTGTAAATAATTTGTTTGCATCGACACTATGCTGAAATGGCTTTGATAGATTACTATCAACAGTGCCTGGGTGAAGTCCAACAACTATTGCTTCTGGATTTTTTCGAGCAACCTCTATCGACGCTGACTTAATGATCATATTTAAAGCTGACTTAGACGCTCGATAGGCATACCATCCACCAAGCTGATTGTCAGAAATACTGCCGACGCGTGCTGATAAAGCAGCAAAGACTGAACCTGTGTTTCGACTTAAAATAGGTAAGAAGTATTTTGCAATTAATGCCGGCACAATGGTGTTAACCTTGAAAACAGTCTCAAAATTCTGACTAGATAGATCTCTCAATGATTTTTCTGGTCTGAGATGTTCATCATGTAAGATACCCGTTGCAACCAAAACTAAATCTAAAGACCTTTCAGAAGAAGCCAGTTCTGCTGCCGAATGAATTGAAGATATATCATCATAATCAATTAAATGATGAGAGATAGAATTAATACTAGAATTTACCGGTTTGCGCGAAAATATATTTATTTTACTATCTGGATATTTAATTATTAATTCCTTAGAGAAGGCGGTACCTATTGCGCCACCTCCAATTATTGCAATATTTTCTGGCTTTAACAATTATTCTTACCTATTAACGTTAATTGGATAGAAATGCTACATTCAATCAAAAACAAAAAACTAATAACACAGATATATATAAACAAAAGCAATATTTGCTGAATACTGCTANAAGAAGAATTATGTAAAAAATGTTTTATTTATAGCTTTGTCGTCTATCTCCAAATTTTCGAACGCGCGTCCGCCAATTTTTATAGCTACTTGGCTTTAAATTTTCCCTCATCAACTGCTTAACCTGTTTGTCTGATAAACCATATTGTGATTCAATTTGTGAAAAACTAACGTGGTCAGATAACGCCATTTCAATTATTTCACTTATCTCAAATTCTTTTAAGTTTTTTTTCTCCAACATAAAAAATCTCATTCTTTCATTATTATTCTTACTATCAGACTAACCCCAATTAAGATTATAAAAGACTTAATCACCAAGTTGCAAAAATTGAAAATCTATTAACTTATAATTCTTATTCCTTATCGTTTCCAGTTAAAAGCTTGTGGGACGCAACTTAGCTTTCACATTCAAAAACTAATTGGGGCAATTATAAGAAAATATTGTTCAAAATCTAAAAAATAACAAAATTGATAATAATTTCTTATTTTTCACTCTTAATTCTTGAAAATATTGCAGGGAAAGCAATTAGAAGCACCGCTATTACTAATAACGCTGTTGTAAGAGGGCGCTTTTTGGAAGAATGGTCCTCTGCGTTAATTCAATAAAAAAGAAGTTTTCATATTAAATTATAAATGGGCTGGGTCATCTCCAATTTCCAACATCTTTTTTTCTAAAAGTAGGGTTAATTCTGAGACTATTTCCAGATATTCTGGCTCCATATAAATATTAAATAACTCCAATGGATCTTTCTTACAATCAAATAGCTCCCATTCCTTATCTTCCCCTCCATGGTTAGTNCCAGGTAAATCAAACCCATCATTATACCAATATATCAATTTATACCTCTNTGTTCGAATACCATAATGAGAATAAGCATTATGGTCTGGGTCCTTATGCATCCAATATCGATGATAAGCGACTTTCTGCCAATTCTCCAAATCTAATTGATTTAAAAGCGGGCGAAGACTGACCCCTTGCATGTAAGTGGGAATTGGAAGTTCTGCAAAATCTAAGAAAGTGGGAGCAAAATCAACGTTACATGCTATCTCTTGGCATACTGTACCCGCCTCGACTTCTGCCGGAAACCGCGCCAGAAAAGGCATTTGAAGTGACTCCTCATACATAAAACGCTTATCAAACCAGCCGTGCTCGCCGAGAAAAAATCCTTGATCAGAAGTGTAGACCACAAGCGTATTTTCTGACATATCATTCTCATCTAAAAAATCTAACAGCCTGCCCACGCCTTCATCAATTGACTGTATTGTTCGTAAATATCGCTTTATATATCGTTGATATTTAAAATGGCTCAATTCCTCATTTGTATTGAATCTAAAATTCTCTCCAGTATCCTTATCTATTAAGCATAGAGCAGATACATTCTTAGGGTTGGGAATTTTTCGCTTATTACTAAATAGTCTACTTTTTTCTCCAATTTCAGAACCGCCTTCAGGTTGTACAAGACCTAAATCATCGTAAGTCAAATCATCTTTTATTCTCATTTTAGCTTCGGCTGCAGCGCGAGCTCTATTTTTATAATCATCATCAAAAGTTGATGGTATAACGATATCATCTTTAAACAATGACCTATTTTTGGGATGGGGCTCCCACTCTCTGTGAGGGGCTTTATGGTGACACATTAAAAAAAATGGTTTTTGGTTATTTGTTCCCTTCAGCCATTTAAGTGTTTTGTCTGTAATAATATCTGTCACATATCCCTTCTCTTCTATTTCCTTACCCATTTCAATAAAAACTGGGTCAAAATATTCCCCCTGTCCTGGGAGTACTGACCAAAAGTCAAAACCTGATGGTTCATGATTTTTCCCCTCTCCTAAATGCCATTTTCCTATTATTGCCGTCTGATATCCGCCTGTTTTTAGGTGTTTGGCAACATTAGGTATTCTATTATTTATAGGAGTCTCTAGTGTAGTGACTGCATTCACATGATTATAAGTTCCTGTAATTATGGATGCACGACTTGGAGTACAAATTGAGTTCGTAACATAACAATGGTCAAAACGCATTCCCTCATTAGCGATGCGGTCAATATTGGGGGTATAATTAATACCTCCATCATAACTGCTTATTGCCTTAGAGGCATGGTCATCTGCCATAATAAACAAAATATTTGGCTGCTTTTTCATTTAATCAACTCATAATTATAAGTTATTTACAATTTGTATTATGGCACTATAAAAATCAAATTAACAAAGATTTCTCTTGATAATTTATTGATACAGATTGATTTGACTAGTTTATTTTACTTGCTGCACCATGTATTAGTTTAGATTTGTGAATAAACAGCGATTAAAAAAGAGAATATAATTTCTATGACAGAACAAACAAAACAGCCAAATTCATTTGAAGCAAGAGATTCTGCAAGCGTAGTCCATCCTCTTACTAATTTAAAGGAACATTTGGAAAAAGGCCCAGTTATCATTAATGAAGGGAAAGGAATTTGGGTTACTGACATACACGGAAAGAAATATATAGAAGGAATGTCAGGCTTATGGTGCCTTTCCCTGGGCTATGGACAAGAAAGACTTGTTGAGGCGGCAACAAAGCAACTGCAGAAGCTACCATATTATCATTTAACAAATCACAAAAGTCACCAGCCTGTAATCGAATTAGCAGAAAAATTGCTTAAAATTGCCCCGGTCCCAATGTCACGAATATGGTTTTCAAACTCTGGATCAGAGGGAAATGACAGTGCGGCTCGAATAGTATGGTATTACTGGAATAGTAAAAAGCAACCAAAGAGACGGAAGATGATATCTCATTTACGGGCTTATCATGGCAATACNATTGCTTCAGCTAGTTTGTCTGGTATGCATTATAATCATGCTTCTTTTGGTTTGCCTCTAGATGGATTTTTGCACGTCACACCTCCTCACCATTATCGTTATTCTAAGGAAAATGAGGATGAGGATATGTTTACGAGCCGGCTTGCTGATGAGTTNGAGGCAATGATCCTAAAAGAAGGTCCTGATACTATTGCTGCTTTTTTCACGGAACCTATAATGGGGTCTGGCGGTGTCATTGTACCACCCGATACCTACTATGAAAAAATACAAATTGTTCTGAAAAAATATGATATTTTACTCGTTGCTGATGAAGTAATCACAGCTTTTGGTCGAACTGGAAATATGTTTGGAACAACTACTATGAAGTTAGTTCCTGATATGATTGTATGTGCTAAGGGCTTATCAAGCGCCTATTTACCGATTTCTGCTCTCATGATAAATGAACGTGTTTTTAAAGAGATGTCAGAAAAAAGTGATGAGATTGGTGTTTTTGGCCTTACTTTTACATACTCTGGCCATCCCGTCTCCGCAAAAGTTGCAATCGAAACTCTAAAAATTTATGAAGAAAAAAATATCGTTGAGCATGTCAGACAAATGGAACCTTTTCTTCTCAATGGATTAAGGGAGCTATCTTATCATCCATTAATAGGAGAGATAAGAGGCAAAGGATTACTAGCCGGCGTTGAGCTAGTCGCTAATAAAAAAACAAAAAAACCNTTTGANCCAAAACTTGGAGTAGGAAAATTTTGTGCTGAAAGAGCAGAGCACCATGGATTAATCATCCGTGCAATCGGTGACACCATTTCATTTTGCCCACCACTTATAATCAAAGAAAATGAAATAGCTCTTATGATCTCTCTTTTCAAAAAGGCCTTAGATGATACATTAGTTATTACGAGCGAAACTTAATANTATTNNTANTANCCTTAAAATAAGATTTTTATAGCATATCCATTTTTTTGCCNTAAAATATTAATCTATAGGCTTTAACTAATTTATGTTGCTTTAGACTGTTAGGTTAAATAGAAAAGTTTATCTGAGATAGAAAAAGTACNNTTAAATTNAAATGNAAAATAAGGAATTGCTGAATATGACTAATCAATCACAATTAGAAATTATTGAAAAAGCGTTAAATGCCCGTAAACAAGAAGGTCAGAAACAAATTGGGTGGAAGCTTGGTTTTGGCTCCCCTGCAGCACTAAAATCATTAAATACCAGCAAACCACTTATCGGAGGTCTTTTTGATGTTGGCGAGCTTATCTCAGGCACTACAACAGATGTTCGTGAAATGTCAAAACCAAGTCTAGAAGCAGAAATTGCAGCATATATAGGTTCAGATATCCCAAAAAATGCTACTGAGAATAAAATAATTGATAGCATTGGAAGTTTGGTTCCTGCTATAGAACTAGTTGATTTTCATACTCCCCCAAGCGATCCAGAAACAATATTATCTGATAATATCTTTCAAAGAGGGTGGGTAATGTTTCCATCCACAAATAAAGGTTGGTCTGATGGAGCAAAAGGTCTTGAGATTCATATTCGTCAAGGGGATAAGACTTGGGACCCTGCAACGGATATAGAAGCTAAAATTGGGCCAATTATAGATGGATTAAATGAATGTAATAGGGTCGCCTGTGCTTTAGGAAGAGGAATTCTTAAAGGAGATATTGTGCTTCTTGGTTCGGTTATCCCACCGCACCCATCAAATGGCAGTAAGTTTTCAGTTAGCATTCCAGGAATCGGGGAAGTAAGTCTCAACTTTAACCAATAAACCAAATTTAACTTTTTTGATTTCCTAAAGAATTATAAAAAATCTGGAAATAAATTGATTAGTTAAAAGCGAATTTGGAAAAGAATGCTATTCTGGCAAGCCTGATTTCCTCAACCCATCAATTATGAATTCTTCAGCTATTGCAGGAGCTACTTTACGATAATCCGATAAAGTTTTTATTTCAGGACGTTCATCCAAAAATCTCTTTAAATAGTCTGATGCCTTATCCAAATCGTCAATGTGAGCATAGACACAAGAAAGCCAGCCTAAATACCTACTATGACTGTCTCTCTCACTCATTTTTAATAACCATTTCAATGAATTCTCAGTGTCGCGCATCGCCATAAATAATAATGGAAGAAAACCTTCAAACCTATCTTTATTTGCGGGGTCCATATCTATAGCTTTATTGATATAGATAAGTGCCTCATCAAATTTTTTCTCATTACATAAAGCCAAACCATAATCATAATTTGTTTGGGGATGACTTGGATTTGCATCTAAAGCTTTTTTTGCAAATTCGTTCCGCATATCTAAATCTTTTTTTATGTTAAATGAACGGCTGTACATAACTAAAGCTTCAGGATTGTCGCTATCAAGTTCATAAGCTNTCTGTGAGTATCGATGGAAATCTTTCTCATTTTGATCCCTCTCGTCCTGATATTCATGACTGAAAATCCGCTCAAAAAGTACACGACATTTTAAAACGTATGGATCACAAAAACTGGGGTCTAGCTCAATAGCTTTATTACAATAATCCAAAATAATATTTCCACCCTCTCGCTTGTCAGAAAACGCCTGATAAGCTTGTCTATCATTATAGTATCCAAGACCTTTTAGGTATAAATCCCATGCACTAAAATTNGAGGTTTTTTTACTCAACAACNTCNTCTGTTCCTGTGATTTTAAAGTTGGTGATATTATATTAGCTACTGATTGCGATATTTCATCTTGAACTTCAAAAATATCATCAAGTGACCTGTCCCATCTTTGAGACCAAATCTGCATATCATCAACAGCATCAAGGAGGCTCACAGTAACCCTAATTTTGTTTCCACCTTTCCTGACACTACCCTCAACCATATATCGTGCGTTTAAATCTTTCGCAATCTCAGATGATTTCTTATCTGTATTTCGATAGCTAAAACTTGAGTTTCGAGAAATAACTGGAAAGGTTCTCCAAGAAGAAAGGTTAGAGATAATATCTTCCGAAAGGCCGTCTGCAAAATAGTCTTGTTCTGGGTCGTTACTAAGATTTAGAAAAGGAAGTACTGCAATGGTAGGGGGTTTACTTGCTTCTGCCTCAGTTAAAGTCTCTTCTTTTGGAACATCAGCTTGGTTTAATGTTGCTACATTCTCTTTACCAGCAACTTCAAACGCCCTGACAATAGTATTTTTCACTTGCTGAGAGCCAAGATCTAGAAAGCTTAAGTCTACTTTTTGCTTTACAAAATCGTGAACATTATGGGAAAGGCAAACACTCCCAGGTTTACATAATGCCTCAAGGCGAGCTGCAACGTTTACACCCTCACCATATAAATTTGTTCCCTCGACAACCACATCACCCATATTGATACCAATTCTGAAGGTTAATTGTTCAGATAACGGAACAGACCCATTGCGCTCGGAGATAAGTTTTTGGAACTCGCTAGCACAAATGACTGCTGAGACTGCACTATGGAATTCTGCGAGGACAGAATCTCCAGCTGTATTGAAAATTCTCCCACTGTGCTCTTTAAAGAGATTATCTAGAATTTGTCTGCAAGCCTTCAAATTCCTGAGAGTCTGTTCTTCATCCTGTTCCATCAACGTCGAAAAATTAACAACGTCAGTAACAAAAATTACTGCAATTTTTCTAAATACTTTATCTTCATTCATAATACGTCTTCTTTATTTGATATATTTAGCTTAATGCATCTTTAATGAAAAAAGCATAAAAAATTATTAAAAATAGGTTTGACTAAAAATCTATCACCTGAATTAAAATTAACCTGTCTTTATTGCATATAAGAAAAAGATTTAATGTAGCATTCAAGTTAATATTACATTATGTGGTTGAGGAAATAAATTAAAGGACTTCAAATCTGTAATGCGTGCTAAATTTATCGTTATTGGTGGTGCCAACGCGGACCTTTATGGTCAAATAACACAGGAAAAAGAAATCTTCGCAGATTCTAATCTAGGTGCTGTAAGTATTCATCCTGGTGGTGTTGGCAGAAACATTGCTGAAAATTTGGGGCATCTAGGTGCTGAAGTAGATTTTATTGGACATTTTGGTGGAGATGAATTTGCAAAAATGTTGAAGTGCTCATTAGAAAACGCAGGTGTTTCAGTGAATTTTTCATATTCAAATACAAATAAAAAAAGCGATTTCTATTTGGCTATTCATGATAAACAAGGNGAGCTTATATCAGCTGTTAATGATATGGGTTTGGTTGAAAGTCTGCCAACAAGCTTTTTAAATGAAGATAATAAATTACAAGCCATTTATAATGCACAATTGATAATCCTTGATGGAAATCTTTCCGATGATTTACTTACCAAAATCTTTTATACTTTTGGGGATAATTCTATCATCGCAGTAGACACTGTCTCCTCTATGAAAGCTCAACGCTTTATTCCATATCTATCAAAGATAAATTTGATTAAATGTAATAGAGCTGAAGCAAATATACTTATATCAGCTGAGGAGCATTTATCATTGCAACAAATTTCTGAAAAGCTAATGTATTCTGGCATTGGTACTGCGATAGTATCTGATTCACTTGATGGGTTTATTGTCTCGACAAGAAAAAAATTTAAATTTTTTAAAGCCAAAAAATTTGAAAGTAGCAACAGCTCTGGGGCAGGTGACGCTTTGTTTTCTGGTTTCTTATATGCTATCTGCAAAGATAAGACTTCTTTTGAAGCTGCAGAATTTGGTATTTCTCTCGCAGAAAAAACCCTTGAAATTAGTGGCCCTGTTAACCCTGAGGTTTCGGAGCTAGGTAAGACATTAAGATGATAGAAATAACGACAAACTCTGAAATCAAACAGGCTATTTTTGAGAAAAAACCAATAGTTGCATTAGAATCCACAATTATCTCACATGGTCTACCTTTTCCAGAAAATTACAACACAGCGATAGCTCTTGAGGAAGAAGTTCGAAGGCAAGGTTCAATACCTGCAACAATAGCTATAATAGCAGGAAAGATGAAAGTTGGCCTAGAGCCAGAAGACCTAAACATTTTATCCGATCCAAAATCATTAGTTGAAAAGGTAAGTAGGAGAGACATCCCATCAGTATTGCAGACCCGTGGCAATGGAGCAACAACTGTTGCAGCAACAATGATTATAGCTGCCAAAGCGAATATACCAATTTTTGCAACTGGCGGCATTGGAGGTGTCCACAAAGGTGCTGAAACTTCTTTTGATATTTCTGCTGACCTTCAGGAATTAGCAAAAACAAATATTTGCGTCGTCTGTGCTGGTCCAAAGGCAATTTTAGACCTTAATCTTACCATGGAATACCTAGAAACCCATGGTGTACCAGTTATCGGGTATAAAACTCATGAATTACCTGCATTTTGGTCGCGAAACTCTGGTATCTTTGGATTAAAATCGTATCAAACTGCTTCTGAAATTGCAGAATTTTTAAGTTTAAAATGGAAATTCCCTCTTTCTGGTGGAGTTTTGGTTACTAACCCTGTTCCAAGTTCTAACGAAATTCCAGAAAAACAAGTCAGAGAATGGATCATAAATGCCTTAGAGGAGATAAAGTTGCAAAAAATAATTGGCAAAGAAATCACGCCCTTTGTTCTCGACTACATACGAATTGCTTCTGATGGCAAAAGTGTAGGTTCAAATATCTCACTTGTAAAAAATAATGCAAAACTAGCTTCACAAACCGCAATTGAATTAAATAAAAAGGATTAAAGTTGATTAGTTTCAAATGTCTTTGGACGCTGAAGCCAGTTATCAGACAAGTAATCTGCGTTTTTATCTATCAAATGCATAGCGTATGCATAACGAGATTCTGATGACCTGTTTGGAGCTGAATAATGAGGTAAACGCCCATGCAAAATGATAAGTGTGCCACTAGGCGCTGGCAAAGGCGTATCACATATCGGCATCGGGCTCTTGTCTAATGTAATCATTTCCATTTCTTCGCCATTTTTTCTAAACCGATGTCTCAGAGATGATGAGTGACCTCCGGCAGCTGCCCACATACATCCATTTTCAACTGTCGCATCCTCAAGGGCAATCCAAAACCCCACGCATGTTTCAGGTTCTGTATATAAAAAAGTAGANTCTTGATGTATGTTAACCTCGCCACCTATAAAGGGTTGTTTACAAATAACCATCGATTGTATCATAGATGGTTTTCGAAGACCAACTCCACGTGCAAGCTTTTTAATATCACTACTATATGAAAAATTCGAAAATACCGGGTCTAGCTCATGTAATGCATGACCGATTTTATTTACCGCATGATGTTTTTTCTTCAATAAATTCCCTGAACCATCAACCGCTTCTTCTTCAAGAAAAAACGAAATATCTGTAGCCGACTTATTAAAATATTCAGATGCAGCATGAGTTTGTTCTGTAGCTGAAAAAGCAACTCTATGAGCTTCGACATTAAAATCATCAATTAATTTATCTGATTGTTTAAGAAGCTTTTCACAAGCAGAGGTAGTAACAAATTCATCAATAACAAGAAAACCATCATCCGCATATGCTTTCTGCATAGAGGAGGTAAATTCACCTGACCAGTTAAATCTTTTGGGATTTTTAATTTCCATTACACCAACTTATCACAACGTTCTTATTAAAGGAAATGTCTAGTTGGCTTTTTTTATTTAATGCAAGACTTTTCCTCTCCGAAAGAAATACTCCTTATTATACAGGAAACGTTAATTGATTGGGTTTTATTGATTGGTGATTTTTTATTTTATTTACAGTTCTGCTTCTGAGTCCAGATTTTCTACTTCCATGTTTATTAACAATTTCCTTCGATATTTTGTTATGCTGTGTGTTATTTTTTCGCATCCCATATAACAAGTCTGCTGCTTTTTTTCGAGCTACGTTTTCTTGTATGATAGGCACGGGATAGCTCTTTATTTTGCATCTAAGCCAAGGCTCGTGAATTTCACTTGGCGCTAAATGAGCAAGTTCAGGTACCCACTTTTTTATAAAGATACCGTCTGGATCATGATCTCTGCTTTGTTTAACTGGATTATAAATACGAATACTATTTATTCCTGTTGTACCAGATTGCATCTGCATTTGGCTAAAATGAATACCAGGCTCAAAATCCACGAACAATGACGCTAAATAGGTGGCAGGCAGTCGCCAATGTAACCAAAGGTGATAACTAGAAAAACTTACTAACATAGCCCGCATTCTGAAGTTTAACCATCCAGTATGTATCAAGGAGCGCATGCATGCATCAATCATGGGATAGCCAGTATTTCCAGTTTTCCAAGCAAGAAAATAGTCTTCATTGAACTTTTCACTTCTCAAATTATCATAAACAGGATGCATATTTTCAAATTCAATGCGCGGCTCATCCTCCAATTTTTGAATAAAGTGACAATGCCATCTTAGACGACCAAGGAATGAATTTAAAGCAGATGGCCAATTTCCACGGTCCAACTTTTCAAAACTTTGAATTTCTCTTTTTCGACTTTGTGCCGACTGGAAAGTCTCACGGATCGATACTGTTCCGTAAGCAAGGTGGGAAGATAATAATGAGCAACTATCAACAGCTGTAAGAGGAGAGGACATCTGTTTAGTGTAATTTTCTCCTCTTATATTTAAAAAACTATGCAAAAAACTGAGACCTTCTTTTCGCCCACCTTTAGCTAGCATTTGTGTTTCCAAATTATGTTCTAATTTGTTATTAGACAGATCTATTTTATCAGTTTTTTCGCCTACCTTATCTAATGTTTGTGGTGCTTTAAATAATGGAACTGTCATTTGTGATTGCCAGTTTTTTGCCCACCCATTTCTGTCTTTAAGACTTCTTATAACGCCATTTTGCCTTGATTCATGCCATCTTATGCCCTTGGATTTAAGCCATCTTCGCACTTCTAAATCACGCTTATAAGTCCAACCATTCCAAGTTTCCTGGTGAGAATATAAACCCCGGATACCATGCCGTTCATTCAAATTATCAAGAATTTCTACTGCATTACCCTTTTTAATTATCAGGCCTTGGCCAAGTTCTTTNAAAGCTAAGTTTAGTTCTTCGAGGCTTACTCTTAAAAATGCTCGCTTGGTAAAACTCATCTCCTCTTGTTCCCAGAGTGACGGCTCNTAAATATATAATGGTAATACANGGCCATCCTTAGCTGCGCTTGTTAGCGCCTCATTATCATGAACACGCAAATCTCGCTTAAACCAAACGACATTTATCATTTTTCTATATCCCATGCGGTTACAACTAACTCCATNTCATNTATATAGCTCAATAAAATCAGATCANTATGATTTTANAGGTCGTTCATAAGTTTTTTTATTTTTCTCCTGGTTTGAAAATAAAAATATTCTAACTATGTATTAAAACGGATAGGATTATGGAACAACTTTCTAAAAATTTTCAAAGTAGAGATGCTCTCATTAAATATGTAAAAAGTCTGTCTNAATGGGCAGATGGCAGCGAGTCATGTATAATTGGTGGTACAGAGCAGGCATATAAAACCTTGAGCAAAATTGACCCAGTAGGTTACGGAAAAACACGTAATTTTGGGAATGGAAAAATAACAAAATTATCTCCATATATCCATCACGGTATAATCAGTTTAAACGAAGTGAGAAATTTTGCACTTAAATCAAACCCAAATATTAAACAAAACGAAAAATTTATTCAGGAATTAGGATGGCGAGATTTTTGGCAAAGAATAGCTGCTCAACATCCAGATTGGATTTGGAGTGATGTAGAGGAATATAAAACTGGTTTTTCTTACTCTGATTATTCAGAAAACCTTCCAGAGGATATATTAAACGCGCAAACAGACGTTGCTTGTATTAACTTTTTCATTAAGGAACTACTAAATACTGGTTACCTTCACAACCATGCACGAATGTATTTAGCTAGCTATGTTATCCATTTTAGAAGAATTAAATGGCAAACAGGTGCTTTTTGGTTCTTGCAACATCTTCTAGATGGTGATGAGGCAAGCAATAATTTTTCATGGCAATGGGTNGCNAGCACTTTNAGCAATAANCCNTATATNTTNAATCTTGANAACGTAGANAAATATTTTTNTNGNTTGGTTGATACCTCNCCAGAAAACAATCAANCACTTGATGCAANCTATGAGGAGCTCATTGAGCGGTTATTNCCNNATATGGATAAATACTAAAATGCAATTACTTTATATTCATGATAAAGGACTCGGAGATAACCAGCCGGTATTTTCTAGAATGGCGCCTAACTCAAGAGCATTATTTATTTGGGATGACGCCTATTTCAAAAAAAGAAATTACTCTTTAAAAAGACTCGTATTCATATATGAAACTCTAACTACAATGCCCGTTGAAATTGTTCATGGAAAAACATTAGATATCGTGAAAGAAATCGCCCCAAAAAAGGTTATAACGCCTTACACCTCTGACCTTGAGTTGAGACGATTAATAAGAGAGATTTCCGTGGAGTTTGAGCTCGAATTCGTATATCCTAATGCATTTGTACATATCGATGATAATTTTAATTTCACACGTTTTTTTAAATATTGGAACAAAGCAAAAAAAACAGCTTTTCAGGTTAACACCAAATAATAAAATAAAACAGATATAAGAATTCTAGTTGAAATTAGCTCAATCCTCCCTCAATTTTCAAGAAATCAACAAGTTCAGATATCCCTATTCCTTTTCTCATTGAACCAAAAATGAACGGAAGTTGGCCTCTATTTTGCCTTGTATCTCTGCGCATTTGATCAAGATCAACATTTACATACTCTGCAAGCTCGATTTTATTCACAACTAACATGTCTGATTTCATTAGTGCGGGACCCTTTTTTCGCGGAATATCCGCACCCATACAAACATCAATTACATAAATGGTAAGGTCAACAAGCTCTGGGCTAAATGTCGCTGCAAGATTATCCCCTCCAGACTCTAATAATATCATTTCTAAATCTGGAAAACGTTCCTTCAACTCATCCATCGCGGCTAGATTAACAGACGCATCCTCTCGAATAGCCGTATGAGGACAACCACCTGTTTCAACACCACAAATTCTATCAGATGATAAAACCTGTGAACGAACAAGATAATCAGCATCTTCTTTAGTATAAATGTCATTGGTAATGACGGCCATAGAGATATCTGATGCAAGTCTTTTGCACAATGCTTCCGTCATGCTTGTCTTACCAGCACCAACTGGGCCTCCTATGCCAACACGCAATGGACCATATTTCAATTTATCTCTTATCATGTTCGATATATCCTTGGATTTACTTTTTCGTGCTTCATTGACATCACCTCTGACATAAATGTTGCACTCCCTAACCACTTAAGATCTGCTTTAATTAAGTCATTTTTCATATGCTCAATTACTGATAAAAGACTTGCCAAACAATCCTGACCTGCCTGCTGTCCTATAGGAATTGTTCGCACCCCAACAGAAATCAAGTTTGCTGCGAATGCCTGAAGATANCTTTGTATTGTCAGTTGCAGGTCTAGATTATATTTTCTTGCAGCCAACCCAACCGCAACTGGATAAGCAAGGCCATGTTTTAACTTCATCTTGTAGCTTGAATTAACACTTCGTGTGAAAGCTGCGCCTAACTCAATTGTTTCTTTATATCTCTCTTTGCTTGAACAAAAAGAAAGACATAGATCATTGGCGCCTTCATTTTTTTCATAGGCAGCTTTTAAAAATAAACTATCATTCCAGCCTGACCCATCAGTCAATAAATAACTAATCCACCTTGTTAAACTCGCTTTTTCTGACACCAACCCCTCCTGAATAGCAGTTTCCAGTCCATGAGAATAGCTAAACGCGCCAATGGGAAATGCTGGTGAAAACCAAGCCTGAAGAACCATCATATCACGATATAGCATGTTTCAAGGCCTATCTATCAGTGATGATGATTAGACTGTGTGAGTGAGGTTTCTAATGAATTATGGTCATGACTATGTGTTCTCCCGTGATCATAGGCACCCCCTTCAGGTGTAAATGCAGCTTCTAATTTTTCGATGTTTGCACCCAATAATAGCAACATACCTTCAAGTACATGGTCTTGCTGGATAAGCAAATGATCAGTTTGTATTTGGCATGGTGTATGCCTNTTCCCAATATGCCAAGCAACACGAGCAAGATTAGTACACGTTATTTTCATAANAGGTTCAGGCTTGGGATGTATTGCAATAATGCGCCCATCGTCTAGAACAAATCCATCAGTTGCGGATACTGATTGCACTTCTGGGAGTTCTACTAAGAAAGCTTCTCCATTATCTGATATTAATCTTTTACGTCTTAAGAACCTGCCTTCATAATCTAGAGTAATTGTATCAGTTGCACTTGCTTTTTCAATATTATGTAGGATTTTTTGTGAAATATGCATCATAACATTCCTCTTTGAACCAACTAAAATAAAAAGTAGCGTTGCGCCATCGGCAATTCTTGTGCGGGCTCACACGTCAGAAGTTCCCCATCAGCTCGAACTTCATAAGTTTCTGGATGCACTTCTATTTCTGGGAGGTGATTATTCAGCACCATATCTTCCTTTGAGATAGACCTTGTGTTTTCTACGGCTTTAGTTTGCTTTGCTAGTCCCAACTCAAGGCCAATNTTTTTTTCCTGAGCTGTTTTACTTACAAAACAAACAGCCGATTGTTCAACAGAACGACCATATGATGCAAACATTGGCCGCGTGTAAACAGGTTGTGGAGTTGGGATAGACGCATTTGGATCTCCCATTTGTGCTACAGCAATACTTCCACCAAGAAGAACCATTTCAGGTTTAACACCAAAAAAGGCTGGATCCCAAATAACTAGATCTGCACGCTTACCAACAACCACACTACCTATATGTTCTGATATGCCATGACATATAGCAGGATTAATTGTATATTTGGCGATATATCTTTTTACTCTTAGATTATCATTTTCTCCAACCTCATTTGAGAGACGTCCACGCTGCACTTTCATTTTGTGAGCTGTCTGCCAAGTACGCGTTATAACTTCACCAACCCTTCCCATAGCCTGACTATCAGAAGCGATAATTGAAAATGCGCCCATATCATGCAAAATATCTTCTGCAGCAATTGTTTCTTTTCGAATGCGACTCTCTGCAAATGCAACATCTTCGGGAATAGANCTATCNAGATGATGACAAACCATTAACATATCAAGATGTTCTTCAAGTGTATTCACTGTATAAGGTCGAGTGGGATTTGTTGAAGATGGAATAACATGTTTCTCACCACAAATCTTGATAATATCAGGTGCATGTCCACCGCCAGCACCCTCTGTATGAAAAGCATGGATAGTGCGGCCTTTCATCGCTGAAACTGTATTCTCAACAAACCCACTCTCATTAAGAGTATCTGTATGGATCATTACCTGAACATCCATCGCATCTGCTACGCTGAGACAATTATCAATCGCAGCCGGTGTTGTCCCCCAATCCTCATGAAGTTTAAGTGCACATGCTCCTGCGTTTATTTGTTCTTCAAGTGGAACTGGCACCGAAGCATTGCCTTTTCCTGCAAATGCCAAATTCATAGCAAAACTATCCGCTGACTGAAGCATTCTTGAAATATGCCACGCACCAGGGGTACAAGTAGTTGCAAGAGTTCCATGTGCGGGACCAGTGCCTCCCCCGAGCATAGTAGTCAATCCAGAATGCAAAGCATCATCAATCTGTTGAGGACAAATAAAATGAATATGGCTGTCAAAACCACCGGCCGTTACTATGTGACCCTCACCCGCAATCGCTTCTGTCGATGGGCCAATAATAATATCTACGGATTCCTGTGTATCAGGGTTCCCTGCTTTTCCAATTGCATGAATTAATCCATCTTTTATGCCAATATCCGCTTTATAGATGCCGGTTATATCTATAATTAATGCATTGGTTATAACTGTATCAACAGCACCATCTTCTCTCGACACCTGTGATTGTCCCATCCCATCCCGTATAACCTTACCACCACCAAATTTTACTTCATCACCATATTTTGTAAGGTCTTTTTCAACTTCGATAAATAATTCGGTATCAGCCAGACGTACTTTATCACCCGTCGTAGGTCCGTACATATCTGCATAAACTTTTCGTGAAAGAGAGACTGGCATTATAATGCTCCCATAATTTTTTGATTAAATCCAAAAATCGCCTGATTTCCAGCAAAGGGAATAAGCTGAACTTCTCGCTCTTGTCCTGGCTCAAATCTCACCGCTGTGCCAGCTGCGATATCAAGTCGCATTCCTCTGGATTTTTGCCTGTCAAAAACGAGAGCTGAATTAGTTTCAAAAAAATGATAATGGCTGCCTACTTGGATGGGNCTATCGCCAGAGTTTGCAACCANNATCCTAACAGATTTTCTNTCTGAATTTAGNATTATATCTTCGTCTGANGTTATTACTTCACCTGGAATCATAAATATCTCNCNCTATCGAATTGGATGATGGACAGTNACCAGCTTAGTTCCNTCTGGAAATGTAGCCTCGACTTGAACATCATGTATCATCTCTGCAATTCCATCCATACAGTCGTCACGCGTTACAACCTCTGCACCAGCTGCCATAAGGTCTGCTACGCTTCGGCCATCCCGTGCCCCCTCCACCACAAAGTCTGTAATCAGTGCCACAGCCTCTGGATAATTCAGCTTAACACCTCTTTGTTTTCGATTGCGAGCNACCATTGCTGCTACAGAGACAAGCAACTTGTCTTTTTCTCTTGGATTGAGTCTCACATTGTCCTCCCTTTACTTATTGCTGCCACACCCGAGGCATCGGCTGCTTTCGAAGCGCTATTAGCATTTGATTTAGTTCAGCTCTTCCAGATGCACTATTCAAGCTTAAAAGCCTTATAATCATCTTTTTATTAAAAAAACTACAGGCACAATTTGAATTCATTGATGCTAAGTTTTTCTCAACAATCGGTTTGAGCTTTTCGGTATTTGGCCCAGCGCAAATAATTGTTGATATTATTCTAGCCCCATTTGCACTAGCATTTGAATGTAGAAGCTTTTCTACATCCCCAATCATTCTGATTGACTCTGAGTGAAAAAGCTTACCATCAATATACAAACGCCACTGGTCAGTAAAATGACATTGTTGAATATTTTCGCCCATTGCTTCTCGGCCAAGAACAAGCGTCTCTGCTAACAAGCAATGACTATCAGATGACATATTTAGTGTTATTTTTCGATCTACTGCTGCACCTTCAAAGATGATCGTTTCTTGAGGCAACCAATGAAAATTGGTTTGCTTATCAATTTTTAAATCAATTGATATCAATGCTGGGTGCATATTACTTTGGTAGAATCTCTCAGCAGTTTGACTGGTAACAGCAAGATTACAATCAGATGCATTAATCTTTACATCTATCATATCTCCTCCTGTGACTCCCCCAGCTGTATTNAGCATTACTGCCTCTTTCATTTCTCCATATGTTTTNGGTAAAAGTAATTTNCTACAGCCAGATTGATAAAGCTTTTCAATTNTAGACCCATTCATATTAAAGGAAATTTGGCCTTTTGCTCGTTGAATACAATCTTGTGGTGTTATACCTTCCATCTCAAGTCAGCCAATATGTAATCATAAATTTTCTCTTAAATCGCTATATTATAATGTAATATCATTGCATTATAATAGTAAAAAGGTATTTTTTTACATTACTATGCAAACTTTTTTGCACTACTGAGCATTCAGCTAATGTTTTAGAATGGCTAATCTAAGAAGCTGTTAAATGAGGCGAAGAAGGACATTNAAGAACAATAGTAAAAATTCTATTAGGTGGCCAAAATTAAGAATAAAAATGAAAANCTTATTAGAGCCTTTGTAAACTATTCTGTTAAATTAGAGACTTTCTTTTGTTATAATATTTGAATAAAAATGAAAGAAAATAAATGAACCCAAAAAGATATCCTCGTGACTTAAGCGGAAATTTTTGNCAACCAAAACAAATTNAATGGCCAAATAATGCAAAAATTGCTGTTCAATTTGTTTTAAATTATGAAGAAGGTGGCGAGAATTGTTTGTTGCATGGTGATACTCAATCAGAAGGATTTCTATCTGAAATTATCAATGCTGTACCATGGCCAAATCAGCGCCATTGGAATATGGAGAGTATTTATGAATATGGCGCGAGAAGCGGTTTTTGGAGAATTTTCGATCTATTTACCGAATACGATATTCCCGTTACCGTATATGGAATAGCTACAGCGTTAGCCAGAAGCCCTGAACAAGTGAATGCTATGCAATCAGCAAATTGGGAAATTGCAAGCCATGGCTATAAATGGATTGAGCATAAAGACCTCACCCAGCATGAAGAAGAAGAACAAATTAAAAAAGCAATTGACCTTCATACTGCCGTAACGGGTAATCCCCCAAAAGGATGGTATACTGGAAGAGCGTCCATAAATTCTGTTGACCTTGTTTGCAAACAAGGGATTTTAGATTATGTATCAGATTCCTATGCAGATGACTTACCATATTGGCATCTTTATCGTGACAAGCCTCATCTAATCATACCTTATACTTTGGACGCAAACGACATGCGATTTGCCAATGTACAAGGATTTAATTCTGGCGATCAATTTTATACCTACTTAAAAGATAGCTTTGACTCTCTATATCGTGAAGGTGAAAAGGGAAAACCTAAAATGCTATCTATCGGATTACATTGCAGATTAATTGGAAGGCCTGGTAGGATAGAGTCTCTTAATAAATTTTTATCTTATATAAAAGGCTTCAAAAATGTTTGGTGTCCCCGTAGGATAGATATTTCAGATTATTGGCATGCACAATATCCATTTGACATAGGTTCATGGAAAGCAAGAGCTACAGCCCTTTCAGAACAATCCTTCATCTCAAAATTCTCAGATATATTTGAAAATGGAAGTTGGATTATTGAAGAAGCTTTCAAATTAGAACTTGGTCCATCTCACAATACTTCAATTGGACTTCATAACGCATTCTGCAGAATATTCAGAACTGCCAGTCTGGAAAAGAAAAGAGAACTATTACAGTCGCAGTCTGGAATGTTCGAAAACTATTCAGTTATGAAAATGTATATCGCTAAAAAGGACGAAGATATAGCCAAGACATTTGGGCTAGAATACGCAAAAAAATTTGGTTTTAAATATACTTTATCAAACACGGATGCTAAGAATTGTGGCGTGCTTGAAAACTTAAAAGAACGCTTGCAAAACGATTATGCAACCGAATTTACAAATTGTTGTCGTCAAATAGAAAAAATAGCTCTTGAAAAGCTATCTAAAATTATTTGAATATAAATAGTGAAACAAGCGATTAAGGATTAATGTGACAACTGTTCAATCAAAATATAGCTATGCCTTGCCAGCAGCAGGTCTGCCGCCGCAAACTGAGCGTTTCGCTGACCGAGCCATTTTCACTAACGCCTATGCTTTTATTCCAAGGACTGTGATGACAGATATTGTAACCAGCTCTTTACCGTTTTGGGAAAAAACAAGGCTCTGGGTGATTGCTAGACCACTGACTGGTTTTTCCGAGAGTTTTTCTCATTACATCATGGAAGTATCTTCAAAAGGAGGTTCAGACAGACCAGATGACAATATCAGTTCTGAACATGTGTTATTCATTGTAGATGGTTCCATTGAGTTAGAATATAACGGTTCAATTCATTCGCTTCAATCTGGTAATTATGCTTACTTGCCAGCAGGTTTATCTTGGCGATTACATAATAGTAAAAATAAAAAAGCTGTGTTTCATTGGATAAGAAAACGATATGACGAAATTGAAGGGATACAACGCCCAACCCCATTCATTACATCCGATGAGGCTGTTAAACCTGTATCTATGCCCGATACCGATGGAGTATGGCAAACTAGTATGTTCGTCGATCCCACTGACATTCGTCATGATATGCATGTAAATATTGTCACTTTTCAGCCAGGGGGCCTTATACCCTTTGCTGAAACACACGTTATGGAACATGGTCTTTATGTACTCCAAGGCAGGGGTGCTTATTATTTAAATGGAGATTGGCGTGAGGTAGAGGAGGGTGATTATATGTGGCTTCGAGCTTTTTGTCCCCAAGCATGTTATGCTGCAGGCACAGAGCCTTTCCGATATTTATTATATAAAGATGTTAATCGACATATGCCTCTTCACTTATAAGGTCAGGTGGAAATGTCANATGATAAAAAATTTATAGAAACTGAAAAAATCACCACTGATTTGTTTAGACCTTTTGGTGATTTGCTCAAACTTAAAAATATACCAGACATGATGATAAACCAAGGTATGTGTGAAAGACATCACGATCTAGCAAAAGTAGAATGTGAAAAAGGTGGCAAACCAGGAATTAGCCTATTCAATGCTGAGCCACGAGAACTACCTTANAAATTAGAGATGATGGAGCGTCATCCAAAGGGAAGCCAGGCATTTATACCAATGCATGCGCAACCATTTTTGGTTATTGTTGCAATCGATGATGAGGGAATCCCTGCNCGACCGAANGCATTTATTACAGAGCCACATATTGGAATAAATTTTCATAAAAATATTTGGCATGGCGTTTTAACGCCTATCTATTCTCCAGGCATATTCGCGGTAGTTGATAGAATTGCTTCAGACATAAATCTAGAAGAACATTGGTTCGAGGGTCCTTACACAATTTTGTGATCGATTTGGAAATAACTATTTTCAACTTTAGCTAAAGCAAAAAATCTTAATAAAGAACTTCATTTTTATAAAAACTTACAAAGTCCACTATTGACCTGCCAATTGAGTTAAGTAATCATCGTTGAAAATATAGGAGATGCAAATGTTTTTTAAAGCAATTAAATCACTAGCNTTAGCTGGTGTTATATCAATAAGTTGTCTAGCAAATGTTAGCGCTGCTGACATTAAGTTCTTTACAATAGGAACTGGCGGAACAGCTTACACATATTATCCNGTTGGAGGAATGATAGCGAATGCAATATCAAAACCTCCGGGGTCAAGAGAATGCGGAAAAGGTGGGAGCTGCGGTGTTGATGGACTAATTGCCTCAGCAGTCTCTTCACGTGGCTCTGTCGATAACGTAAACGCCATTCTTTCAGGATTACGAAATTCTGGTTTTGCACAATCGGACGTCGCCTACTGGGCTTACACTGGAACTGGTACAATGGAAGGCAAAGAGCCAGCAAAAGAGCTGAGGACCATTGCAGCTTTATTNCAAGAACATATTCATCTTGTAGCTTTAGCTGATAGCGGCATTAATTCAGTGGCCGATTTGAAAGGAAAAAGAGTTTCGCTAGATGAACCAGGNTCCGGAACACGNGTTGANGCAAAACTTATCTTAGCTGCTAATGGACTTGAAGTTGATGATGTTCAGGCAGAGGCGTTAAAGGGTAATGCTGCTGCAGAAGCTCTAAGAAACGGTAAAATAGACGCCTTTTTTGTTGTTGCAGGATATCCAACAGGAGCAATTGTGGAGCTTGCTTCAGCAGCTGATATAAAACTGGTACCAATTGCTGGTGCTGGTGCAGAAAAACTGGTTAACGAATTTGGTTTTTTTGCCCAGAGTGACATCCCTGCTGGTACATACGAGGGTGTAGATACTACCTCAACAGTTGCAGTTGGTGCTCAGTGGTTTACCTCATCAAAAGAAGATGAAGAACTTATTTACAACATTACAAAAGCGTTGTGGAATAAAGAGTCACGTAAATTGATGGATGTAGGACATGCTAAAGGCAAAACTATTACTCCTGAGAGCGCACTAGCTGGTGTAGGAGTCCCTTTACATGCTGGCGCTGAGCGATTTTATAAAGAAGCTGGACTTTTAAAATAGCATTTTAAATATTGTTTATCCCTATACCCTNANNGGGTATAGGGATAAAAATAAAATTTNTTCTCAATCCTCATCTAATTTAATTTTTTTTAGCCTNATAAGGCCATTTTTAATGACNANNTCGCACTCTTCTTCTCTGAGTNCAGAGGAACTANCAAAAATAGANCAAGATTTTGACCCTGAAATGTCATTTAGGCAATTTGGTCCGATTTTAACGTTAGTNGTTACCTTTTTCTTNGTGACTATGTCGATTTATCATTTTTATGCGTCCGGATTTGGTTTAGTTAGGGAGCTAGTNCATCGCGGAATTCACATCTCATTCGTTCTAGGATTAGCTTTTTTATTATTTGGTTTGCGTAGAACTAAATATGGAACACCAAAAAAGCTAATTAAAAAAAGTTATCTCCATTTTCAAGGAATTCCAATAATTGATATATTTTTATCTTTATGCTGCGTAGGTGCTGCAATGTATTTACCATTATTGCCGCCTGAGCTTGTNGCAGAGCGTGTTGGCAACCCTGGAAGGCTAGATGTAATTATTGGTGCAGCATTAATTATCCTTACACTTGAAGCTTCTCGCCGTTCTATCGGCTTCACTTTACCTTTAATAAGTATTATATTTGTCGCTTTTGCAATTTTTGGACCTTATGCACCGGGAGCATTAAAGCACGGCGGAACAAGCATCGCAGGTTTAGTAAATCATCTTTATTTAACTAACCAGGGGATATATGGAGTTGCGATAGGTGTAATGGCTCAATATGTTTTTCTATTCATTCTTTTTGGTGTGCTAGCAACCCGCATTGGGCTTGGGCAATTATTCATTGACTTAGCAATGGTCATTGCCGGAAGATTTTCAGGAGGGCCTGCCAAGGTTGCAATTTTTTCATCCGCATTTATGGGTACAATTTCAGGTTCATCGATTGCCAATACCGTAACTACCGGAGCTTTGACTATTCCCGCAATGAAAAGGGTAGGCTATCCTGCCCATTTCTCAGGCGCAGTTGAGGCAACNTCATCNACAGGNGGACAAATTACACCACCGATTTTAGGAGCTGCTGCTTTTATTATGGTGGAATATTTAGAAATACCCCTCAGAGATATTCTAGCTGCAGCTCTATTTCCAGCATTATTGCACTATTTTGGAATTTTTGTAATGGTGCATTTAGAGGCAAAAAGGTTAAACTTACGTGGTTTACCTTCGGAAGAATTACCTAGCTTATTTAGAGTGCTCAAAAAGCATTTGCTGACCCTTACTCCACTAATCATCCTAGTCTATTTTATTCTCTCAGGGAGGACACCAGATTTCGCTGCTGTCTACGGTATAATTGCATGCGTTGTTGTAGGATTTTTACAGCCTGAAAATAGACTAAATTTTTATGACCTCTATCAAAGTTTGGCTGTTGGAGCTCGAAATACTATAGCTGTCGGTGCGGCAGCTGCTTGCGTAGGCATTATCGTTGGAGTTGTAACTCTNACTGGAGTTGGCTTTCGCCTAGGTTATGTAGTTGTGCAAACTGCTAATGATATAGCGAATTTCTTTGGAAATTTTTGGCCATTATCAATTTTCGGNGTTGAACAATTAGCTTTATTTTTCTCCTTAATTTTAATTGCTATAGCTTGCATAATTATGGGGGCTGGTATACCGACAACTGCAACTTATATTATCCTTGTTGCAGTAGCAGCTCCCGCTTTGTCTTTAATGGGCGTAGAGCCCTTAGTATCGCATTTTTTTGTTTTTTATTATGGCGTTTTAGCTGATATAACCCCACCAGTTGCCTTAGCAGCCTATGCAGCATCAGGTATTTCTGGGTCCAATCCGTTTACCACTGGAAATACTGCTTTTAGATTGGGGATCGCAAAAGCGTTAGTTCCCTTTGTTTTCGTCTATTCACCTGCCCTATTGCTTGTTGCGGAGGGGTTTTCATGGCAGACCTTTTCTATAACCTTCTTAGGAGCATTGTGTGGAATTGGTTTGCTGGGTGCTGCGTTCACAGGCTATTTGATAAAAACCATGCCAACCTGGGTGCGTTGGTACACCGGATTTGTTTCCCTTGCGTTTATAGCTCCTGGTTTAAATACGATGATAATTGGCACAATTTTATTGGTACCAATTGGTTTCCAACAACTTTTATCTAGACAGATATCTAGCGATTAATTTTATAANGTGGTTTTAGTGTGTCAGAATTCATAAACATAGGAAGTATGTGTTTTATTTAGTTAGGGCAATATTTNAAAATTTGCTATTTCCGACAGTGTTACTGGTTTAATAGGTGTGCGAATGCGAAAATAACCAGTTTGTTCAGGTGTATGCCCTAGCATTTCTGAAAATAAATTAATAACCGTCATACCACAATATCTGCCTTGACAATTACCCATACCACATCTGGAAAACGCCTTAAGCTGGTTGGGCCCAAGGCAACCCATCGTAATTGCTTCCCTTACTTCGCCTGCTGTCACCTCCTCACATCTACAAATTATCACATCGTCGGGGGGACAGTTATGCCATTCCTTAGGAGCGTATAGAACGTCCAAAAACTTACGAAACTGAAGGTGTTGTTTTTTAATCTTAATCTTTTTTAAAATGTGCGTTTCATCCACAGAAAATCCATTGTCAACAAGTAACTTAAGAGCAGCAATTTCACCAGAAATCTTGGCAGAATCAGACCCCAAGATTTTATTTCCGTCTCCGGCAATAAGAATGTTCTGTAGATTGGTCCGGCCAAATTTATCTGTACGTGGCTCCCAGCAATAATTCTGCATGTTCCAATCATGTTTAATTCCCAAAGCTTGAGTAATCTGAATATTTGGATGAACTCCAGCATGCAAAAATACGTTTTGTGACTCTATATATCTTTTCTTTTTCCCTCTCACAAATTGAATGATGTGTTCTCTATTACCTGATTTTATCCGAACATCAGTAACCGACTTTATACGTCTTACGCCTGCTAACTTAAGTTTAGCAAGCATAGCGACACCTCTTAAAAGATATATTGTCGTTATCAGATTGGGTCGTAGGTAAAATAGAGCCTTAAAGATATCTAGTTTGCTTTGCGTCTCCAANAGTGTTTTAGGAGGTTCCCCCTGCTCAAGCATCTGACAAGCTACAAGATAAAATAGAGGACCTGAGCCAACTAGCACAGAATTCTGAGGTACATAATGAGCTGTTTTCATCAAGATCTGGGCAGCTCCTACCGTGANCACACCTGGATTTGTCCACCCATCNAGCGGCATCGCACGTTCTATTGCCCCAGTTGCAAGAATAACGGCATCAAATTTNCGGCAAAAACTTTTTCCATCAATAGACCACGACACTTCTTTATTTTTTGTTAAGGACCAAACTGAAGCTCCTGATATAACTGTTAGCAATTTTTGGTGAACTGCTTTTTTTACTCTCTTAAACAGTAATTTTGCGTTCGCATGATCGACGTATGAACTCTGAACTTTTTTCTCACTCATCGTTTCTAAATTTCGGTAAATTTGACCTCCAATTGTGTGCTGCTCATCTAAAATTGTCACATGCACATTTTTTGATGTCAGAGTCAGAGATGCTATGATACCTGCAGGCCCTGCTCCAATGATAGCGACTTTCATCTGATTATTCTCCTAAAGAGGATACGAATTTTCCCGTTTAACTATTATACCCTGTTCAGCAAGTCTCATACATCCTTGTTGCTTTCCAATACCATTTATAATTAAAAGACAATCAAAGCATGAACCCATCATACAAAATGGACCGCGTGATTTACGTAAAACCTGTGTTTGACGAAAATCCTTAATCCCATGGCATAATAGAGCGGCCGCAATACTCATACCCTGTTCAAAATAAATTTTTCTACCCTCAAAATGGAAAAAAGATTTATCCATAAAACCGATTCTCGCTAAATTGAGACAAATCAGGGACATTTTTTTGCCCGGTTAACCAGTGAGATAAAGTAGCAGAATGTATTGCTGCCAAAGTAATGCCGCTATGACAAGTAACAATGAATGCACCTGGCATGCTTGTTGATTGCTGATAAATTGGAAGTCCATCGGGAGACATNACTCTCAAAGAGCCCCAAGCCCGAACTAATCTAAGTTGAGCTAATTTTGGCATCACCTTTATTGCATTTTGAGCTATTCGAGACATTTCAGCCTGTGTTTCATTATCGTTTAACCCAACTTGCTCTTGAGAATCCCCGATCTGAATGGCGCCTTCATTCGTTTGACGAATAGTAACTGAGGGCCTGTTAATGATTGGAGGAACCTTTTCTGTGATAAGGATTTGTCCTCTCTGTGGTGATACAAGACCCATGAATCCAAATAAGGGACCTATTTTTTTTGCCCCTAGACCAGCGCACACAACCACTTTTTCAGCTGAAACTTCAAGCCCCTTTTTTGTTACTAATTTAAACACACCATCTTTTTTTTTGGCTATATTAATTTCCTCGCCTAGATAATGAGCTAAACCCCACTTTTGACAACATTCTGTTAACGCTTTCAACAATTGTAACGGGTTTAAATGACCATCGTAGGGATAATAAGTTGCGCCTATTGTCTCCCCTCCTACCATTGGCTCAGCTGCACGAATTTCAGATGAGGATAAGATTTCATATGGGTAGTCGCCATTTAATACGCTTTTTAGCTTCTTATATTCAGATATTCGCTCATCTAGTGCGTTAGAATCTNTAAAATACTCATAACCTCCGTTNTGGCTTAAATTTATTTTCATGCCTGTTTCTTCAGATAACTCCGAGACGAAGTTGGGGTATAAACGAGCTGCATCTCGCGTCCAAGCTGCATAGAAAGGCGTTTTAATCCCTTTTCCTTGCACCCACACAAGTCCAAAATTGCCGCGAGACGCCCTGAAATCTGTATCTGTACCATCAATGCAAAGAACAGAGGCACCTTGCTTCAAAAGTCCATGAGCAACTGAGAGCCCAACGATACCACCGCCAATTATTGCAAAATCAGCCTCTTTTTTTTTCATCAGACAATTCCCTGTAATATACTAGATTAATTTATTCATTTAGCACAGTCGATACATAGTGAAAATGAAGGGTCTAGCCTCAATCTTCCATTACTTATAGTCGCATCACAATTCAAACAATACCCGTAATCACCCTCTTCCAAACGTTTCAAGGCAGCTTTTATAAGCTTTATTCTCTCTATTCTGCGAACTTCCTTGGCTGTATCCATGGATTGTTGCTGCATTGCATCCATTCTACTCAATCTTCCAGTGGNTNGNTGNNNAAGTTCNACAGGAGCTCTATCTTTTAGAGTTTTAAGAGAAATATCGGTAATATCCTTTAATTCAGACAAAAGTATTTTTTTAAAATCTGCATTGCTTAAATGAGTTTTGTGAACATCCATGGATTTAATTAATAAATAAAAAGTTAAGTTGTAGTTTCATTTTTAGAAACCCCAAGTATCTTTCAATCTATATCCTTCGGGCCAAGGGTCGTCAGGATCAAGAAAATGCTGATGAGTACCCGTTATCCAAGCACGCCCTGTTATTTCCGGAATAATCGCAGGTTTGTCGGAGACATTTTCTTCCCTCACAATTCGACCTGTAAATTTGGAATTTATAATTGAGAAAGCATCGAATGTTTGTCCAATTTGCAAAAGTCCTTTTGCGTGCATTAACGCCATTCTTGCTGAAACAGCTGTACCAGTTGGTGAACGATCAATTTTTCCCGGGCGCACTGCTACGGCAGATTTTCCCTCAAGACCTGTTGGGGTTGAAGATAGAGGACCACAAAATGCACAAAAAGATATATGGTTCCAACTCTGCTCTCCAGGATGGGAAAAACCAATTTGTTCGTTTGCCGTCTTAGTTATTAACATTCCAAGTTTTGCCAAATCAGTGGCTTCGTCTTCAACAAGTTTAAAACCAAGTGGGTCAGCCTCAACCACCACAAAACTGTCACCGCCATAGGCTGTATCAACAATTATCGTACCAATACCCTCTACCTCAAGAGGGACATTAAGTTTATCTGCAAAGCTTGGCAAATTTTGAACGGAAATTGTTTCAGCTTTTCCATTTTTGCAACGTGCTATAACCTCAACTAGACCACCAGGAGCCTCCAGAGTCATATTCGTGATAGGCTCTTGCATTGGGATGATGCCAGCGTCCAGGAGTACGGTCGAAACACAAATCGAATTTGAGCCAGACATAGGAGGAGTATCCTCAGGCTCCATAATGATAAATGCTGCGTCAGCGTCTGGGTGTTTTGGTGGAACAAGAAGGTTTACATGCTTAAAGACACCGCCTCTTGGCTCATTTAATACGAAATTACGNAAANTTTCATCTTTCTCNATAAAAGTTCGCTGTTCCCAGATTGTATTCCCAGGTGGGGGAGCCACTCCACCAGTTATGACATCTCCAACTTCGCCCTCAGCATGACAGGAAATAACCTGAATCGTTTTTGTACTTCGCATTCATATGTCTCCTCATCTTGGTCTTACTGCACATAAAATAAAATATTTTTTTATAACTTGGTTGTATAAGTCTAAAATCTTTTAGCTGAAAAAGCACTCATATTAATTTCTGGCTTTTGACCAATTATCAAATCTCTCACTAATTCTGCTGTTCCCGCAGCTTGTGTTAATCCGAGATGACCATGACCAAATGCATACAACACTCTTTTGGAAAGAGATGAATAATCAATCACTGGCAGACTATCTGGGATAGATGGTCTAAAGCCCATCCATTTGTTATACCCATTGCCATTGAGTAAACCAGGAATAAAATTTTCTGCTTTTTTTAGTAAGGTATCAGCTCTATTAAAATTAGGTGGACGCGTCAGTCCTGCAAATTCTACTGCGCCGCCAACCCTAATTGCCTGATTTATCATTGATACAACGAAACCATGTTCCGCAAAGGTCAAATGCGTTTTCAAGTCAAATCCAGTATTTTGCAGTGTAATATTGTATCCACGTTCTGTATCAAGTGGGATTTTATCACCCATACTAGACGCAAACTTCTTGGACCAGGCTCCTGCTGCTATAATACAAAAAGTCGCATTGACCATACTTTCTTGCACTTTGATTAATACATCATTTTCATTTGGCGCGATCATTTCAGCAGACTTTTCTAGCCATTTACCACCTCGGTCAATGAATATATCCTTAATATACTTAACCCAAATCTTAGGGTCAGAAACATTGATCCAATCTGGAGTAAACCCAGCATATCTATATTTTGGATTCAATCCAGGTTGGATTTCATTAATTTGTTCTGCAGAATTAAACAATATATGTTGGATATTATGTCTTGAGCACGCATCCCATAAAATAGAACTCTTATCAAAATTTCTTTTTTGCTGATATAACCTTAGTTGACCTTTTCGATACAATAAAAATTCTGCGTTCAAGTCTTTTACCTGACGCTCTAATGCTTCTCGTGACAGCGCCATTAAATAGGCTTGAGCTTCCAATGAACGAGCGAACACATCGTTCCAGCTTGCCCTCCAAAAACGTACCATCCATGGAAAAATAGATAAAAGATAGGCTGGATGTATATATAATGGTCCCTCAGGGTCGAAAAACCATTTTGGAGCAGACTTTATAATATGTGGTGTTGCAAGAGGCACTATATCAGCAAAAGCGAATGCACCAGCATTTTTTCTAGATGCATTAATTTGCTCGTCATCTTGATCGATAATAATAACCGTTTTACCAGACTGCTGTAAAGAAATTGCAATTGAAAGTCCAATAACACCACCACCAATAATAGCTATGTCATAGTCCAAATGTGGCTTCATTTATTGCTCCAATGATAAACAGAGATGCAATACAAACATTATTTATTACAGACTAATCCCATAACTATACGGGTCAAGCGGATTGAAATGCAATGTTGCTTCTGATGTTACAAANGCTTTTCCAGTTATGGTNGGTATAATATTTCCACCCATTGACCAACTATAGTGCGTTGAATAAAGGCTCCCGATAATACTTTCTTGTATCCACTCCTTATTTTCTGGCAACAAACCTTCTTCTGCTAAACAGGCAAGTTTTGCTGAACATCCAGTTCCACAAGGTGACCTATCATAATCCCCGCTTGAACATAAGACAAAATTCTTACTTTGTGCTTGTTCATTGATTGGCTTACCAAATAATTCAATATGGTCNATCTCTGAACCATCNGGTGCAGTTATATGCTGCTGTTTTAGTNCACTTTTGATAGAAGAGGTGAAATTTAANAATCTGTTAATGTTCTCAAATTGCACAGATATAGGTGAATTATTTACTAAAAAAAACCAATTTCCACCCCAAGCTATATCTCCTGTTATTTCTCCAAATTGTTCAACCTGGATAGATACACCTTTTTTAAATCTGTAGCTTTCTACATTAATTACTGAAACAGTATTGGGATCATGTAATTGAGCGCTTATAATNCCGACGGGGGTTTCTATTTTATAATTGCCCACTGATATTTTGCCCAAATAGTGAAGCGTGACAAGAAGACCCACAGTTGCATGACCACACATGCCNAGATTTTGTGAAGTATTAAAAAATATGACCCCTGTGAGACAATTCTCTTCCACTGGTGCAACAATTAATGCTCCCACCATTGCATCATAACCTCTTGGCTCGCATAAGACGGAGCGACAAAATTCATTATGCTTTGTTTCAAGCAAGCGTGCTCGTTCAGAAATTGGACCAGACCCTAAATCTGGTCCACCCTCGATAATAACTCTAGTTGGCTCACCACCCGTATGGCTATCTATTACTTTAGTCAATTTATAAGCGCTTCATGCTTGGTCCAATCATCATACCAAGCTTTAAATAATTGATATTGCTTTTCTATGTAATGTTTTTGNGATGCAGACAAAAAATCAGTTTCATTGAAATGCAGCTCGTATTCAGGCTCTCCGTTTAACACCATTAAATATTTATAATAAAGAACAAGGTCCGGACCTTCATCGAAACTAGATAAAACAGCTAATGCGGCATCTAGTTCCTGTGCTTGGCGGCGTGATATAGCGTTCCCAATAGCTGCCTCTTGACAAAGTTTAGTAAGCAACAATACTTCTTTCGGAAGCGCATTCCCTATACCTGTGATTGCACCTGAGGCACCACAATTTACAAACCCGTGATATACCCCCGTATCCACTCCAATCATTAAGGTCACATTTTCATCGCGCGACGTAATGAATTCAGCCGCATATCTTAAATCTTTATTGCCTCCAAACTCCTTAAATCCGACAAGGTTTGGATGTTCTTCTCTTAGCTCAAAAAATAGGTCTGCTCTCGTTGCGAATCCGTAATATGGACTGTTATAAATAACAGAGGGTAAATTTTCTGCAGCTGACAGTATAGCTTTAAAATGGGCTTTTTGGGCACTAGCTGAGGACCCTCTAGAGAGCACGCGCGGAATGACCATCATACCAAGCGCACCTACTTTTTTTGCNTGTTCTGCATGACACACNGCAGATTTAGTGTTNACTGCTCCTGTTCCAACAATAACAGGAATATTTGCGCGGACTAAATGTTCTACACCCGTCATTCTTTCTTCATCTGTAAGAAGTGGCCAATCCCCCATTGATCCGCAATAAATGACTGCAGACATTCCAATAGAAATTAGCTCAGACGCTTTTTTCACTAATGCTTCATAATCTGGATTACGATTAGCATCACATGGCGTCATAAGTGCTGGCATACATCCTGAAAAAACTGAACTAACCATTTACATTCCTTCCATCAAAACAAAATTGTAACATATTATATATGCACTAAGCTATAACCACTGTAAGCAGATTGAGTCTCGCTCAAGCGATAGACTGAAGCACCTGGCTTAGCTTCTCGAAATTGCTTATCGGTTAACATTATTGCCGTAATATTACTATGCTATGAAAAGCCGATGGTATCGAAAGCGGTACCATCAAGCAAGATGTTCAGCTATATAACACAGAATTTTTTTCAAATATGTTTTTGCTGATAACGAATTATAAACAGTAACGAGCCACTCATTAATTTGAGATTGTGGGGTCAAGCCCTAATCCTGAAAAAATTTACTTACATAAAACATTACTTAACAATATGGATAATGAATNGGGGTTGGATGTTTAAAATCAATTGTAATNAACNNAAGCAATNAAAAAAATTGANAATCTTCAAATTTCGCAATTACANAAATCAATCAATTTTTTAAATATTACAGTTATTTAAGCTTACTTAATCTGTTTAAATTTTGTGCAATAACACAACAACCCCTCTTTTTTTTAAACTACTGTTGTAGCTGGCAAGTGTTTGTTGTTTACTTTAAGACTATTGAGGCAGCAAAAATGAAGTTGGCAGATAAATGATTAGTATAGTGAATTATGGAATATAGAACATTAGGACGAACTGGAATTAATGTTAGCAGCCTTTGCTTGGGAACCGACAATTTTGCTGATCCTACGCCAGAAAAAGAGTGTGCATTAATTTTGGACAGAGCTCTTGATGCAGGTATAAACCTTATCGATACAGGTGATGTTTATGCTGAGGGTGAAGGCGAGAAAATAATTGGCAGAGCACTTAAGGCTAATAAAAGAAGACATAAAACTATAATTGCTACTAAAGTTGACCATGGNAGACGAAGACCAGGATACTCGGTAGACGACCCGGCTTTGTTTGAGCCCAATGACCATGGCCACACAAGATTAAATATTATTCGTGCATGCGAAAATTCGCTTAAGCGACTAGGAACAGATTATATAGACCTTTATCAAATTCACAGACCCTCTCCTGATATTCCATGGGAAGAACAACTATCTGCATTAGATCATTTAGTTCGACAAGGTAAGGTTTTGTATGTAGGTTGCAGCACCCATGCTCCTTGGACTATCATGGAAGCACTAATGGTAAGTGAACTCAAAAACCTGGTTCGATTTGTTTGTGAACAACCCCCTTATAATTTGCTAGATAGAAGGATAGAAAATGAACTCGTCCCGTTGGCTAAAAAGCATGGTTTAGGTTTAATAACTTGGGCACCAATGGGAATGGGTGTTTTAGCGGGTAGGTATGATTCGACTGAGAATTTTCCTGAAAACTCTAGAGCAAAGCTTCGGGGGGGATTTTATGCAGATAGAGTTACTCAAAAGGGCTTAGCTGTAGGTAAAGAATTCAGTCTTATTGCTAAAGAATTAGGAATTACACCAGCACAACTTTCAATCATTTGGACTAGGGATCAAGAAGGGATAACTGCTCCTTTGATCGGCCCTCGAACTTTAGACCAGCTAAATGATATTTTGCCCGTTATTGAGATGTCTTTATCNGACGAAACCCGTTTATTATGTGACAAATTAGTGCCTCCTGGCAGCGTTGTTAGTGATTTTCACAATACTGCTGATTGGATGAAAATGAGTGTGACTTGGGATAGAAACAATTGACTATTTTAAACATAACTATGAGTCTTATTGATAATGCATGCGATTTACAGTTTATAAACAACGAAACAGAATTCATGGAACAATAATAATATTTGATAAAAGACAATTTTTTTGGGGGAAGAGTTGCTGTGAATTTTATAAATATCTTTCAGTAACTTTCTAACGGGGAGTATCAAACAACAATTAAGAAAGGAAGAAAAATGAAATTACTTAAATTATTTTCATCATTATTGATATCACTCATGTACGTTTTTTCAAACGCTAATGCCGCTGACTACACTATAAAATTAGCGCATAACGGGCCTGAGCAACATCCATTTCAAGACGGTGCCCTTGCATTTAAGTCCGAACTCGAAAAATCTTCAAATGGTGCCATCGAGGTACAGATATTTCCTGGTGAACAGCTTGGTGACGAGGAGTCGACCAGTCAAATGATCAAGCTAGGAACTCTTCAGTGTGCAATTGAAAGTGCCGGAGGCGGCTTAGCACCTTTTGTGCCAGAGGCTGATTTATTGAATTTACCTTTTGTTTTTGACGACGTTGACCATTTTTACAGGGTAGTTGATGGCCCAATTGGTTCCGAACTCGCTGAGAAGGTTGAGACTGCTTTAAACGCAGAATTTATGGGTTGGTATTTTTCAGGTATAAGAAATGTCTGGAATGATGAGAGAGCTGTAAAATCACCAGATGACCTAAAGGGTTTAAAAATTAGAGTAATGGGAAGCCCTGTTCTTATTGATACATTCAATGCTCTCGGCGCCCAGGCGACTCCAATGTCTTTTGGCGAAGTTTACACATCCATCCAACAAGGCGTAATTGATGGTGCAGAGACGGACCACGTTGATTTACTCGTGGAAAATTTTTATGAGGTAACTGAGCATGTTTCCCTAACTGGTCACATGTATTTAGGAGCAGGTCTTATTTGTAGCAATAAATTTTTGGATACTTTGCCAGCTGATTTGAAAGAAAAAGTCATCAATGCGGCTGAATCTTCAGTCTCTGTTGAAAGAGCAGCGATGGCAAGTATGACTGGTGATGCTTTAAAACAACTAAAAGAAAAAGGATTAAAATTCTATGACGTTGACCTTGGTCCTTTTAGAGAAAAAGTTGAGTCTGTATACTTAAAAAATGCTGATAATGTTGGTGGAATGGCAGCAATTGAGGCTTTGGCCAAACAATAATTAGAAAGATAACAGGCAGAAAAATTTCTGCCTGTTACAGTTTTTTTAACCAAGGCAGACAGAAACATACAAGCAAGAAAAGATAAGCCCGCATGATTGAGCAACTTAAAAAGCTTAACTTTTTTCTTTTTAAGAACTACTTAGAGATTGTACTTGTNTTCCTCTTAGTTGCTATGACCTTAACAGTTTTTTCACAAGTAATAGCGCGCTATATATTTGAAGCCCCACTTTCCTGGTCTGAAGAGCTTGCAAGGTTCATCTTAATTTGGCTATCAATGTTGAGCGCCGCCTATGCATTTAAAACAAAGTCACATTTTGCACTTACTATTTTGGTAACCAAATTACCCGAGAAGCAGCAAAAATTTACTTCTTTTTGTATCCACGTCACCGTTGCAATATTTTTTATAATAATATGTTATTATTCGGTAATCTTTGTACATAGTGTAAACGGTCATGTCGCACCAGCTCTTCAGATTTCAATGCAAATCCCATATAGTTCTATAGTTGTTGCAAGCGGATTAATTTCGATATTCTCGCTTATATCAGCCGTAAAAATCATCCCAAAAATGACCAAGTCTGAAGAAAAATGATTATTGCAGTCTTTTCCGTGCTATTCATTTCACTACTAATGTCTATTCCAATAGCAGTATCTCTCGGTATGGCATCTATCGTGGGTCTCTATTCTCTCTCACCAGAATTATTAGTTCTCGCACCCCAAAAGTTTTTGACTGGTATCAATAGTTTTACCCTCCTTGCAATACCAATGTTTATTTTGGCTGGTACTATAATGGGTAGTGGCGGTATAGCTGCTAGAATTGTTAATTTTTGCTTAATATTTGTTGGGAGAGTAAAGGGAGGACTTGGGTTTGTAGTTATTTTGGCAACTATGTTCTTCTCTGGTGTGTGTGGTTCAGCAAGCGCTGATACAGCCGCGATAGGCTCTACTACAATGCCAGAAATGTTGAAAAGAAAATATCCTAAACCATTTGCAACAGCTCTTTTGGCGGCTTCAGGAGCAACTGCTTCAATTATACCTCCATCTATAGATCTTATTATAATTGGTATTGTCTCTGGTATATCAATCGGTGGTTTGTTTGCAGCAGGAATCTTACCGGGTATTTTTAATGCAGTGGCGTTAATGTGTTTATGTTTTTACTTTTCAAAAAAGTTGGATCTACCTGTAACAGAAAAAACAAGTCTNGGAGAAAAATTTAAAATATTTAAAGAGGGAATTTTAGCTATTTTTATGCCAATTATTATTCTTGGCGGTATTTTAGGGGGTGTTTTTACGCCAACAGAGGCCTCTGCTGTAGCGGTCGTTTATGGTTTTATTGTCTCCATGTTTGTTTATAAAGAAATGGGTTGGAAAGAATTACCAGCTATTTTTCTGCAAGCCGCAAAACTAACTGGTATTGTTATGTTAGTATTATCAATGGCAAGCTGTTTTTCTTTTGTTTTAGCTTTTGATCGAATCCCGCATTTAATAGCTCAGTTCATTGTTACCTTTGCTGATAACTGGATTGTATTTGTTATTTGTGTGAATATATTATTTTTCCTTCTTGGAATGATTATGGATGCACTGCCTGCGATTATAATCTTAATGCCAATTTTAGTTCCCGCCGGTATAGCACTTGGTATGGACCCTATCCATATTGGGATATTTGTAGCGGCAAACGTATCGATGTCCTTGTTTACTCCACCTGTTGGCGTTTGTTTATATGTTGCATGTGGTTTGAGCAAACTGCCTATCGAAGCAGTTTTTAGGCCATTGCTTCCTTTCATGTTTGTACTACTAATAACTCTCTTAACAATCAGTTATGTGCCACAAATTACTTTATTTATTCCAAATCTACTTGGTTATTAGGCTAAAAAAGGGGACGTATTCATGCGAAAGATTCTAATCACAGGTGCTTCAAACGGTTTGGGCTTTGCTCT
>FUFK010053596.1_pt1 | contig 39988 bp, 30 predicted proteins | sample 1021851 | NCBI WGS metagenome assembly FUFK01 (sample SAMEA51879418, study PRJEB19060) | metagenome
GACGGGCGGGCATGAAGGACATGGGTTCACCTTGCGAAAGTGGAAGGGAACCGGTCCAGCTATAGAGATAATCGCGTGTAGGACAGCGTCTTTTGCGCGCGCGGCGGCGCGCCTAGCTGCCGGAGCGACGGTGGCGGATGATCCACTCGCCCAGGAGCCACGCGCTGACAAACGCCGTCACGACGAGAAGGGGTATAAAGACTTGGGTGGGCATGCGACCGCTCCACTACGCTAGGCGGGAGCAATGCCGAAGCTTCTCTCAGTCACCGAAAGGCCCGTGATCGGTCCGGCGATGACGGCTGTATAGCAGGTTTTGGCGTTGTGGCGATTAATGCGTGATTAGGGGGTTTAGCGGGGGGTGAAGAGTGAATCTGCCGGATGCACGTTTCGTCCGCTGGCAAATCTGTCATCAACGCGGGAAGATTGTTGACAACTCGCAAGAGTAACGCGGCGCGGCCTCGGTAACCTCGGCGACGAAAAGATAGTGAAGGCATGCCGGTGAAGCTTGGGTTCAACAATAGGTTATGAAACGGGAACCGAACCAATTATACGTAGATGGGCGTGTAGGAAATTTATGGATGATGATCGAGATATTGCATTAGAGCTAGATCACGCGTTGCTAATTATCCGGAAATTTTCAGGATCAAGGGCTTGCGTTCCGGTTTTCGACAGACAAAAATGAGAACAACTTAGTCTAGTGATCCGACGAATTGATTTAGGGGGGAAAATGGAATCCATTTCTGACATAGTGAAAATTGGGGAGCTTCCCTCCAACGGATCCGACATATTGCCGCTCCTTAAAAATGAAGATGGGACCTTTATAAATCAGGAAGGAACAGTTTGGGATTTCAAAAAATCTTGGCCATTCTCTTATTCAGATTCCTATTTTCACGGAATTTGCCGTCTAATTTGCGCCTTCTCAAACACCGAAGGCGGAATTATCGTATTTGGTGTTGATGACGAAACACGGCGGCCTTCATCTACCAAAATTATTCCTAACTTGGATCGACTAGAACAAGCATTTGAACAACTAACTGACGTTACCCCGTTACTCTCCATACGCTCTTACATTGATGATTCTGACAACAAAATAGATATTCTTCTTGTGAAGCCAAAGCGAGGTGAACATGGTGCCCCGCTGCGGTTTAAAAAAACCGCATTCAATTATCCAGCAAATGTCATTTACATTCGACACGGCTCTCAAGTCAAAACAGCAACCAGCAATGATATCTCAACTTTGTACTTGGGAGATCAATGGGCTGACGACGATCCAGTCCCCAAGGGCCAACTTCCACCAAGCCCCGCGACAGTTCGAGAGTTTGTGGGCCGCATGGATGCTATAGACCGAGTATTCGATTGGTTGAAGCGGCGCGATGAGCCGAGGGCGTTTCTCTACGGCAAAGGAGGATCGGGAAAGTCCACCATTGCTTATCAAGTTTACAAAAGTATTAAAGTTAGCGGAAGCCCCTTCAAGCTGGGGGACGATTTTCTTGACAGGCTGATATTTATTAGTGCAAAAAATAAATACCTTAACGTCGAAAGTCAGAAATCTGAAGAATTCTTAGGCAGAGATTTCACGAACGAAAAAGAATTATATCAAGGCATTCTCACGCTCGGAGAACATCCGGTATCTTATGATAAATTCGAGGAAATATCATATTTAAAAGATTCGGTAACTGAATTCCTCAATGACAATTCGTGCTTCCTGGTTATTGACGATATTGATACTCTGAGTACCGCAGACGAAGAAACCGGAATGGACTTTCTGATGGGAGTACTATGGCGGGCTAAAAAGTCTTCAAAGTTGCTATATACTTTACGCAACAAACCTACTCATAGCCTAGCAAGCTCGCTCGAAATTCCTGGGATGGTCGAGTCCGAATTTGAACGGTTCGTAGAGGTGTGCTCTTCGCAATTTAAGGTCCCGGCACCCTCTCAAAACGCACGTGATACCATGATTATGCCGACGTCAGAAGGTCGACCACTTATCGTGGAAAGCATAATCGCCCTGCGTAGGACAGCAGGAAATTATCCTGATGCAGTGAGACTGTTTGAGTCCGAAGCTGGAGTTGACGCCCGGGAGTATGTCTTCAAGCGTGAGTGGGATGCTTTAGATAAAACCGACAGGGGGAGAGAAATTCTCACCATTTTGGCTCTCTACGGCAGGCCAATCGGAGTAGAGGACATAGTGACAATTTCACGTATGGATGCCTCAAAAGTGCGGGACGCTCTTGCATCAGTTCAAGAAATATTTCTCAACGTTCAAGCGTCTGAAAACGAGACCATATACAGTATTGGAGATTTGACCAAAGCGTTTGTACTAGAGATGTCTTTTCGTCTAGACTTATTTGATAGAATTAAAGCTCGAGTGGAAAACTTTAAGAACGCATTTTATCCAGACTCTCCGGCTTTAAACACGTTGAAAAATCAATTCTACAGAGCGTCCGCAACGAATAGAAACGGGGAGGCTCGATATTTAGATAAACTCCTCTTGGATTTGGAAGCTGAAACATCCCCTAAGTTAGCAGAAGATCCTCGGTTTTTATGTCTTCGCGCGATGGTCCGTCTAACGAGAGACATTAGAGATGTTTCAAAAGCTAGAATAGATTTCGAAACAGCTATGGATTTTCGTCACACACCCGATCAAGATGCCATACTGCTCTGGCTACGAGCAGAAAAATCTGGCGACTCGGGCGAGCGAATGACAAAGGAAATAGTTGATAGAGTTGCAAGAGACAAAGGTTTTAATAGCGATTTCAAAGCTAGGGTGAAATTCGATCGAGCATGCTATCTTTATGGCCGCGGAAAAAATCAGACAGTTTCTGACCCTCACAAAGCCGTAGAACTCCTTAAAGAAGCTTTGCAAACACATCTGCAGGCATTCCGTATTTTTGTACGTAATGATTCTAGCTTAATCTCGAGGAGTGAAGAATTTTCAAGAAATACGGCATTCACGTTAGCAAACCATATGCGCCGGTCACGAGAGGCCGATGATTTCATTGAAATAATAAACCAAATAACTTTCGATGAGAATGTCTATGCAGATCCAATTGTCGAACCTTTACAATCCTTTATGCGATATCCGCTTATTACCAGAGAACAAAGACGCGATATTTTGCAACGTAAGGCAGGTCGTTTTCAGACGCTTTCTACCAAATTGGGAAAGCGGGACATTTGGATGAACTCAAAACGCACAACCGAAATGGCCATTTTTGCAAAGGAAATACGTCGCCAATATGAAGCATCGTTGACTTAGAAATAGCGATCATCATTCTCGAGCTTTTCAAGTTGAGGTTCCCCACCCCTTATACGCTCAGATATGACTTCTAGATCACCTAATCGACGATATATAATTCTCTATTAGAAGAGCTATCTCGGCGTCGGGTGGTTGGGGTCGGCCACCAGTAATAGAGCGCTGAAGGGGATTGGGCAGCTACGCTCATGGCACGCGCTGGTGAGGGACCTTTGATCGAGCAGCGAGATAGCGTAGAGCAGCCCAGCAAAGAGTCGTAGGTGACTGCGCGTGGTGCTGCGTGTCGCGAAACGTCTGCCCGCTGCTTCTCTTCGCCAGTTGCTTGACTAGCTTCACCCACTGTGCCTCGCCTTTGGGCGGTGTGGTCGTCGGCGATGAGGCCGTTTCTCCTGAACTATCTTACCCCTCCACACCCGCAAGCCGCGCATACCGCAGGTCTTCCGCGTCGAGTTCCGGCAGCTTCTCCGCCAGTAGCCGCACCGCCTCCACCGCGTTGCGCACGTCCAGCTTCGTGAAGAAGTTCGCCCGGTAGGTTTCCACCGTGCGCGGGCTGAGGCCGAGATCGCGGGCGATCTCCTTGCCCGTGCAGCCGTTGAAAATGCCTGCCAGCACCTCCTGTTCGCGCGGGGTCAGCACCTCCACCAGCGCGCGGCTGCGGGCATAGGCCTGGTTGCGGCGGAAGATCTCCTCCGCCTTGTCCGCGCCGAGCGCCAGCGTGCGGCACACCCGGTCGTGGGCGCAGGGCCAGTCGAGATAGCCGACGGCGCCGTAGCTGTGCAGCGCCTCCACCACCCGTTCGATCGACGGGGCGCTGCTGTAGGGGATCAGCGGAAAGCGCATGCCGCCGCGTTCCAGCCATGCGTGCAGTTCGCCAAGCCGGCCCCCTTCGTCATGCACGAAGATCTGGCAGCGGGCGGGCCATAGCTCTGCAATCTCGCGCGGGTCGACGGCCGAATGCGACAGGCCCAGCCCCGCGAGCGCGCAGGCGAGATCGCGCTGGCGGGCGAAATCGGGGTCGACGATGATGAACTTGGGCTGCGCCACGATGCTGTCCGGTCCTTGCCGGAGGGGTGTGTTCCGGGGGGCCGCATGTGCGGAACAGGGAACGAACGCGCCAGTCACGTGATTGAGGGACATGGGATTGAAGGAACGCTGCAGTAAGCAGCGCAGCATGACTGTCGGTTCGCGAAACGAAATATCACCAAGGAGGTGGTTGCGTAATGCCCGGCAGTGAAATCTTTCGTCAGATCGACGAGGCCGCAACGCGCGACGACGTGCTGGATGTGCTGGCCGAATTCTATCGCGCGCGGGGCTTTCGATCGTTCTGCTTCGTCATCCCCATGGTCACCAAGCCCGACCAGTTCCGCCTGTACGAGCGCGGCATGCCGCCCGAATGGATGCGGCGCTATCTNGAGCGGGATTNCNANCTGATCGACNCCGTNTCCACNGCNGCNNNGATCCGGCGCAACGAGGTNNNNACGCTGGGCGAANTGCTGNNGCAGCTGACGGTGAACGACNTGGNGCGCNNGTTNNTGGANGAATNCGGACGCGGNNGGGCNTGACCGACGGGCTGGCGATCCCGACATCGGGCCTGCGCCATGCGCGNGGNTTCTTCGGCNTNGACAATGTGGCGGCNGAGGACCTGGCGAAGGTCGACCGGTCGCTGATGNGNGCGGNGGCGCAGCACGCCCATCTGCGGATCGACCGGATCGAGGAGGAACACGGCGCCGGGATCGACGGGCTGTCCCCGCGCGAGGCGGAAATCCTCAACTGGGTGGCGGCGGGCAAGTCCAACCCGGAAACCGCGATGATCCTGGGCATCAGCGAGGCGACCGTGGGCACGCATCTGAAGCGCCTGTTCACCAAGCTGGGCGTGCACGACCGGGTTTCGGCCGTGCTGGCCGGGTTCAAGCTGGGGATGCTGCGCTAAAGCGGCAGCGGCGGGGCGCGAAGGACCCTATGCCGCCGCTTCCTTCTGCCGTTCGAGCATGGGCGCGAGATAGGCGCCGGTGAAGGAGCCTTCGACCCGGGCGACATCTTCGGGCGTACCCTGCGCCACAACCTCCCCGCCCCGCACGCCGCCGCCGGGGCCGAGATCGAGGATGTGGTCGGCGGTCTTGATGACATCGAGATTGTGTTCGATCACCACGACCGAATTGCCCTGGTCGACCAGCCGGTGCAGCACTTCGAGCAGCTTGCGCACGTCTTCGAAATGGAGGCCGGTGGTCGGCTCGTCGAGGATGTAGAGCGTCTGCCCGGTGCTGCGCTTGGCGAGTTCCTTGGCGAGTTTGACGCGCTGCGCCTCGCCCCCGGACAGCGTGGTCGCCTGCTGGCCGACCTTGACGTAGCCGAGGCCGACTTCGTTGAGCATCGCCATCTTGTCGCGGATGGGGGGGACGGCCTTGAAGAAGGTTTCCGCATCCTCGATCGTCATGTCGAGCACGTCGGCGATGGAGTGGCCCTTGAACTTCACCTCGAGCGTTTCGCGGTTGTAGCGTTTGCCGCCGCATTCCTCGCAGGTGACGTAGACGTCGGGGAGGAAGTGCATCTCGATCTTGATGAGGCCGTCGCCCTGGCACGCCTCGCAGCGGCCGCCCTTGACGTTGAAGCTGAAGCGGCCGGGCTTGTAGCCGCGGGCCTGGCTTTCGGGGAGGCCCGCGAACCAGTCGCGGATCTGGGTGAAGGCGCCGGTGTAGGTGGCGGGGTTGGAACGCGGGGTGCGGCCNATGGGCGACTGNTCGATCTCGATCACCTTGTCGCAATAATCGAGGCCGGTGACCTTGTCGTGCGCNCCNGCNACCACGCGCGCGCCGTTGAGATGGCGCGCGGCAGACGCATAGAGNGTGTCGATGGTGAANGACGACTTGCCCGAACCCGACACGCCGGTGACGCAGGTGAAGGTGCCNAGCGGCAGCGATGCGGTGACGTTGTTGAGNTTGTTCGCNCGCGCGCCGTGGACGGTGAGCTTGTGCCCGTTGCCCTTGCGCCGNTTGGCCGGGACNGCNATNTCGCGCCGNCCGGTNAGNTANGCGGCGGTNAGCGATTTCTTGGACTTGAGCACCTGTTTCAGNGTGCCTTCGGCCACCACCTCGCCCCCGTGGACGCCGGCGCCGGGGCCGAGATCGACNACGTAATCGGCGGCNCGNATCGCGTCCTCGTCATGCTCGACCACGATCACCGTGTTGCCGAGATCGCGCAGGCGCTTCAGCGTTTCNAGCAGCCGGTCGTTGTCGCGCTGGTGGAGGCCGATGGAGGGCTCGTCCAGCACGTAGAGCACGCCCGACAGGCCCGAGCCGATCTGCGNTGGCGAGGCGGATGCGCTGGCTTTCCCCGCCACTCAACGTGCCGCTGGTCCGGTCGAGGTTGAGATAGTCGAGCCCGACATTGTCGAGGAAACCCAGCCGCTCGTTGATTTCCTTGAGGATGGCATGCGCGATCTGCGCCTGCGTTTCGGAAAGCTGGTCGGGCAGCGCGAGGAACCAGCCCTTGGCATCGGCCACGCTCATCTTGGTNGGGGTGGCGATATCGGTCGGGCCGTCGGGGCCCGGGACCTTCACCGCCANCGCNTTNTCGTTGAGGCGCTTGCCGCCGCAGGTNTCGCACGGCTGCGCGGTCTGGAACTTGGCCAGNTCCTCGCGCATCCAGGCGCTTTCGGTCTGCAGCATGCGGCGGTTGAGATTGCCGATCACGCCTTCGAAGGGCTTCTTGACCGTGTAGCTNTTGCGCCCGTCCTTGAAGGTGAGCGGGATGGCCCNGCCCTTGGTNCCGTAAAGGATGATGTCGCGGATTTCCTTGTCGAACTCCTCCCACGGGGTGGTGAGATCGAATTCGAATTCCTTCGCGAGGCTGGCCAGCACCTGCATGTAATAGGGCGANGGCGGATTGCTCTTGGCCCANGGCACGACCGCGCCCTTCTTGAGGCTGAGCGCTTCNTTGGGNACGACCAGTTGCGGGTCGAACAACTGCTTTTCGCCGATCCCGTCGCAGGTCGGNCAGGCCCCCTGCGGCGCGTTGAANGAGAACAGGCGCGGTTCGACNTCCTCGATGGTNAAGCCGGANACCGGGCAGGAGAAGCGTTCGGAAAANACGATGCGNTTGGCAGGCAGNCCNGCCCCCTTCATCGCCCCGCCCGCTTCGCCTTCATCCTCGCGCCCCGGCACNACGCCATCGGCGAGATCGACATACGCCAGGCCATCGGCGAGCTTGAGCGCCTGTTCGAAACTGTCGGCGAGGCGCGTTTCGATCCCTTCTTTCACGGCNAGGCGATCNACGACCACTTCGATGTCGTGCTTGAACTTCTTGTCGAGCGCGGGCGCTTCCTCGATCCCGTACATCTCGCCGTCGATCCGCACGCGGGTNAAGCCNGCCTTCTGCCATTCAGCCAGTTCCTTGCGGTATTCACCNTTGCGCCCGCGCACNACNGGCGCGAGCAGGTAGAGCCGCGTGCCATCGGGCAGTGCCATCACGCGGTCGACCATGTTGGACACGGTCTGCGCCTCGATCGGCANGCCGGTCGTGGGCGAATAGGGCACACCGACGCGNGCCCACAGCAGACGCATGTAATCGTAGATCTCGGTTACCGTCGCCACGGTGGAGCGNGGNTTGCGGCTGGTGGTCTTCTGCTCAATCGAGATGGCGGGAGACAGCCCGTCGATATGTTCGACATCGGGCTTCTGCATCATTTCGAGGAACTGNCGCGCATAGGCGGACAGGCTTTCGACATANCGNCGCTGCCCTTCGGCATAGATCGTGTCGAAGGCCAGGCTCGACTTGCCCGACCCGGAAAGCCCGGTGATGACGATCAGGCTGTCGCGAGGCAGATCGATATCGACGCCCTTGAGATTGTGTTCACGCGCGCCGCGGACCGAGATTTTGGTGAGTGCCATGAAAAGGAGAGTGTTCCCGTTGTGTTCGAAATTACGTGGTATCCGTGAGGACGCGTTATCGCAACCTTTCCACGTTTGCCTGCCACATGGGAACGAACGATCGAAAACGCCAGTGGGGCCCCTTCGACCTGAAAAACCATTGCCGCGACAAAGATTTGGCGCGGAGGCCGATAGAGACCCCCGTATTAGCCCCTAGTCCGGCGCATCGAGCAAAAAGTTCATTAACTGGTAATCATAAAGATAACCAATCGGTTAACCCGATCTCCGGCCGAGTTCGATAAGAGATTGGTAAGGATACTTCCTAGGGTATCGGCGATTCCCTTCGAAGACCAAATTAAGATTATCAAACAGATGTTTACGCCCGTTCCTAAATGGGAGAACATCAATGGTTAGAAGCAAAATCGTTAACATGGCGACTGCAACTTCCTTAGCCGCCTTATCTTTCGCAATCCCGCAAACACCGGTTTACGCGCAGGCAGACCCTGTTGTGGATGTTTGTACGGGCCTCAGCCTGAACCAGTCCGACCTGACCGCGCTGTTGGGAGAGGTGAACACCGGTATCGTTACTCCAGTTCAGGGTACCGTCAACGGCTTGCTCGGAGNCTNGCACTGTGCTTNGCCTGNCTGCCAAGTCCTCTCAATATCAATGTCAGTGATATCGTCGGCAACGCGGTCGCTGGCAACCCGATCAGCGTCGATGTGCTGAACAGCAACAACACAATCGTCGGTCCGGGAGAATGCAATGTCACGGTCGATGGCCTTACCCTCAACAATCCCGCCGGTATCGGCATCGGCGGCAACCAGATCACCGGCCTTGGCCAAGGAGAGGTTGCCAGTGCGGGAACAGAAGATTCGATCGCGTTCGGCAACGGTGCCACCACTGGCCTGACGGCCACCGGCGCGATTGCGCTGGGGACCGACGCCGAAGTGACTGCCGTCAATGGCATGGCTCTTGGTACCGGCTCGACCGTGAGCGCCACCAATTCGGTTGCCTTGGGTACAGGGTCGCTGGCGGATCGTATCAACAGCGTTTCCGTCGGCGCCTTGGGTGCGGAACGGCAGATCACGAACGTTCTGGACGGTACGGCCGACACCGATGCTGCCACCGTAGGTCAGGTCAATGCATCGATCGCCGCCGCAGTGGGCGACACGGTCACATACGATAGCGCTGCCCATACAACGATTACACTCGATGGGGTCGGAGGAACCACCATAACCGGCCTGGCTGCCGGCACATTGGATGCGACATCCACCGATGCCGTAAACGGGTCGCAGCTTTTCGCAACCAACCAGAACGTCACGGCAAATGCCGATGATATCGATGCCATCGATACGCGCGTAACTGCAAACGAGGGCGACATTGCTGCCCTGCAGGATACGTCCGTGATGTACACCGACGCCACCCAGACTGCGATTGCCTTGGGCGGCGCTGGCGGAACGACCATTTCCAACGTGGCCGATGGCGAGTTGAGCGCGACGTCGACCGAAGCGGTGAACGGTTCGCAATTGTTCGCCACCAATCAGGCCGTCGATGCACTGGACGGGAGGGTGACGCAGAACGAAACCGACATCGCCCAGAACCGGACCGACATCAACAACCTGCAGACGAGTGTCGGACAGATCCAAGTGACGGTGGACGGCTTCGACGACCGCATCACGCAGAACGAAACCGACATCGTCAATCTCGACAATCGCGTAACGACGAACGAAGGCGACATCGCCAATCTTGATAACCGGGTNACCGTCAACGAGGGCGACATTGCCAATCTCGATGGCCGCGTGACGGTGAACGAGGGTGACATCGCCAATCTGGACACACGGGTTACCGTCAATGAAGGTGATATCGACAATCTCGACGACCGGGTCACGGTGAACGAGGGCGATATCGTCACTCTCGATACGCGAGTGACCGTCAATGAAACGGATATCGACCAGATCCAGGCGGACCTTGCCAATGTTCCGGTTGGCTATGTGGCGACGGCCGATGGATCGACCCGCAGCAGCACGCCGACGAATACGGTTGCCTTCTTCGGTGCCGANGACGGTCCGGTGCAGGTCACCAATGTCGCCGCGGGGACGCTGTCCGCGACGTCGACCGATGCCGTGAACGGTTCGCAGCTCTTTGCCACGAACCAGAACGTTCAGCAGAACACGGACGATATCCAGACCATCAACAACAATCTGGCAGGCAGCACGATCGTGGCGGTTCAGTACTCGAACCCCGACAATCCGACGGCCAGCAATGGCGGGACCATCACCAACGATGTCACGCTGATCGGCAGGGATGCGTCTGCCCCGGTGGCGCTGCATAATGTCGCCGATGCGACTGCGGCAACCGATGCGGTCAATCTGCGCCAGATGGAGGCCGGACTTACCGGCGTCCTGACGGACTCGATGAACTACACCGACATGCGAGTGGCACAGATCGGCTTCGATCTGGCTGAACTGCGCGACGATGCTTTCTCCGGNACGGCTTCGGCCATGGCGATGGCGTCGATCCCGCAGGCCNTGGAGCCCGGCAGGATGATGGTCGGCGGCGGTGTCGGCTACTATCGCGGCGAGGCNTCGTTCGGCTTNGGCCTGTCGTCTGCCTTCGCCGACGGCAAGGCCGTCCTGAAAGTCAGCGGCACCATGGGTGCCAATGGCAANGGCGGTGTGGCTGCGGGAGCCGGTTTCTCCTTCTAANCTGTTCTCCCAGACGGGCTCTGCCCGTCAACCAAGAAGGCCGCGGGACAGTGTTCCGCGGCCTTCACCTGTGCCGAGACGTGCCCTTTGCCGAGGCGACCGGATCGCGAGGGCACGGGCGTGTCTTTCGCCGATGCGCGTCGGCCGCTTGCCGATTAGCCCGATGCCGGCAAAGCCACCGATCCTATATAAAGGCGTATTCGATCAACGGGGACTCAAAGCCATGTATCGCAAACTCCAAACTCTGTCCGCAGCCTCGGCACTGGCGATCGGCCTTGCCCTCGCCGCTCCTGCCTTTGCCGACGAAACCGCGTCCGACGAGAACACCATCGTCGTCACCGGCCAGGCCAAGATCGGCGATTACGGCATCGATCTGACAGCGCGCGATCTGACGGCCGACCCCGGCGACGATTTCGAACGCTATGCGTCCGGCGCGTGGATGGACCGAACGGAAATTCCCGCTGACCGCCCTTCTGTCGGATCGTTCTACAATCTGCGCGAAGATGTAACCGAAGAAGTGAACGGCCTCGTCACGGACGCGCCCGCAGGCTCGCAATATGGCGCGCTCTACACCAGTTTCATGGATGAAAAGGCGATCGAAAAGGCAGGCATCGCCCCGCTGAAGCGCGAGNTGGCGCAGGTGGATGCGATTTCGAACAAGGCAGAATTCGCCCGTTACATGGGCTCGACCTATGGCAAGTTCGGCGGTTCGCTGTTCGGGGCGGGTCCCTATGCCGATCCCGACGATCCGACCATGAACACGCTGTGGCTGTCGTCCGGCGGGCTCGGCCTGCCGGAGAAAGAGTATTATTTCGAGGAGAAGTTCGCGCCGCAGCGCGGGGCCTATCTCGATTATCTGGAACGCACGTTCCGCAATATCGGCCAGCCCGACCCGCGCGAGGCGGCCAGCCGCGTGATGACGTTCGAGACCTATGTTGCCGAGCTAAACTGGGACGCGGAACAGAAGCGCCAGATCGAGAAGATCAACAATCCCATGTCGGGAACGCAGCTGGCCAGTTATGCGCCCGGGGTGGACTGGAATGCATTCTTCCAGGGCAACAACATCCCGCCGCAGGACCGCATCATCGTAACCGATAACACGGCGGTGAAAGCGATCGCAGCGCTGTATGCCAGTACCGACCTGGACACGCTCAAGCTGTGGGAAAAAGCGCATATCGCCGATCAGGCATCGCCGTTCCTCAACAAGAAAATGGTCGACAGCCGGTTCCAGTTCACGAGCGCGCTGAACGGGACGAGCGAACAGCGTGCCCGCTGGAAGCGCGCGGTGGACACCATCGACGGTTCGCTGGGCGAGCAGGTGGGCAAGGCTTACGTCGCCGAATATTTCCCCAAGATCGCCAAGACGCGCATGGACGAACTGGTNGCCAATCTGAAGCTGGCCATGGGCGATCGCATTCGCGGCAACGAATGGATGAGCCCCGACACCAAGCAGGCCGCGCTGGACAAGCTGGAGCGGATGGACGTGATGGTCGGCTATCCGGAGAAATTCCGCGACTATTCGCAGCTGCCGATGTCGCCGGACGATCTGTATGGCAACATGGTCGCCGCGACGAAATTCAATGCCGATTACGCGATGAGCGATCTNGGCAAACCGGTCGATCGCAAGAAGTGGGGCATGAACCCGCAGACCGTGAACGCCTATAATGGCGGGCTGGAAAACAAGATGGTCTTCCCCGCGGGCATCCTGCAGCCGCCGTTCTTCGATGCCTATGCCGACCCGGCCGTCAATTATGGCGCGATCGGGGTGGTGATTGGCCACGAAATCAGCCACGGTTTCGACGACCAAGGCCGCAAGATCGACGCCAGCGGGGCGATCAAGGACTGGTGGACCGCGGGCGATGCCAAGCGGTTCGAAGCGGAAGCCAAGAAGTTCGGCGATCAATACGCCAAGTTCGAAGTGGTCCCCGGCAGTTTCATCAATCCCGACCTGACGATGGGCGAAAACATCGCCGACCTTGCCGGCGTGCTGGTGGCCTACGATGCCTACAAGAAAGCTTTGAACGGCCAGGAAGCACCCGTGATCGACGGACTGACCGGCGATCAGCGCTTCTTCCTCGCCTATGCGCAGGTGTGGCGGGCCAAGGCGCGTGAGGATTCGCTGCGCAACCAGGTAGCGACCGACCCGCACAGCCCGTCGCGCTATCGCACCATCGCTCCGCTGCGTAACGTGGACGCCTGGTACGAAGCGTTCAACATCACGCCGGATGACGAGATGTATATCGCGCCGGAAGATCGCGCGCGCATCTGGTGATCCGGGATAAAGTGAATTTTGCGAGCAGGAACGTTAACGATTGGACGGTATTTTCCCAAGACCCGGCGTGAGAGGGTGTAGGGAAACAACCATTGCGAAACGATCTGGACACTGACGGCAGAGGTGCCGGCGCCTTTACGCGCATCCCGATCGATTCCTACGAAGTCGATCGGGAAGCGGTTATCGCAATGCTCGATCGCGAGCGGCGTTCGCTTCCTTCCAGCCTGATCGGCCTGAGCATGCTGGCGCTGGGTGTCGCCGTGCTGCCCAACCCGGCGGCCATGGCGCTGTTGCTGGCATTGCGGCTGGCGTCGTTCCTGTTCACCCGCAATGCGACGGCGAGACTGGATGTGCGCGTNNGGGCGCGCCAGCCGATCAAGACCATGCAGCGCATCGTGTTNGGCGCNATGGCGTTGACCGGNGTNACNCTGGCNNTGATGTTATGGCCGCAACCGGCCGGGGCATCCATCGCGGCCGTGGCGCTGATACGGGTNGTGGTGGTGGTGACGATNACGNTGATCGCAGTCACGCTNGCCGCCCTGCCCGCAGCGCGCGACGGGATGCTNGTCAGTTTCTGGGCGACGGCGAGCGCGCTCATCCTGTTTCACCCTGCGAACAGCGACCCGGCGATGATCGGNGTGGTNACCNTGGCCGTCGTCGGCATCCGCCTCTACAGTTCGAGCGCGGGGCAGCATCTGCGCAGTTCCGCGCNCATGCTNGTCGAGAACCGNCGTTTGTCCGAAGACCTTGCNGCTGCGCTGTCCAGTGCCGAATTCCTCAGCTGGCGCGATCCGCTGACCGGACTGTTCAACCGCCGCAAGCTGTTCGAGGAAACGCANACCGAGGGCGGCGCGCATTCGCGCCATCTCCTGACGATCGACCTCGACCGTTTCAANGCGATCAACGATACCTTCGGGCATGCCGTNGGCGACGAAGTNCTGATNGCCGCCGCCGATACGATNCGCGACTGGGCTGCCACTCTNGAGGGTANGGGNGAGCANCTTGCATTCAGGCTTGGCGGCGANGAATTTCTNGTCATNGCNCGCGGNGTTACCGATACNGCNATCGCCGAGGGGGCAGACGATCTGCGGATGATGATCGCCAAGCTGGAAGACCGGTTCANCGAGCGTCCCGGCATCCGCATCTCCGCCTCGATCGGCCTGTCGCCCTGGCTGTTTGGCGAGAGCATCGATGATGCGCTCATGCGCGCCGACCTCGCGTGTTACGAAGCGAAGCGCACGGGTCGAAACAGGGTCCGCCGGGCTGCCTGATCGGCACGGCGCGGCCCGGACGGGGCTGCGCAGCGACGAACCGTGGACCGATTGGGCCCCATGAACCGTTCTAAAGACAAGACAGACAGCGCACGGCATTTCCCGCGCCCCTAACGGCGGCTCATGAGATGTCGTGCCAGAGCAGATAGAGACCGAAAGGTGCCCGCCTTATGGACAAGGACACCGCTCCACACCCGCAGGGAAGCGATAAACGATCAAGCAGTACGCGGCGCAATACCCAGACGAATGCCAGGCTCGAAGCCATCCTGACCGATTTCAACCGTCCGCTGGACGACATAGATTGGTCGCGCGCGCCATCACGCTCAGGAAACAACGGAAAATCGAAAGGGATTTTCGAACGACTGAACCGGCAGCGTCGGCATCGCCGCGATCTTCGCCGTGCGCGCCGCGCAGCCTATCAAGCCTTCCATATCAAACCCAAACTTTCCGCGCGCAGACGCGCCACTCTAATGCTCGGCGCTGGCGCGCTCGGCCTCACGGCGTTCACCGGCCCGCCAAAAGCGCGCAAGGCTTTCGGCATCGACGAGGACATGCAGCGAGTGGTCGATGACGTCGCAGGTGTACGCAAGCCAGCTGCACTGATGAAAGCGAGCGGCACGTTCAAGCAGGCGTTGATCGAGGAAGAAGGCGTACGATACACCGTCTACCGGGACGTGGCCGGATATCCGACCGTAGGGGTCGGTCATCTGATCCTTCCCGAAGACGATCTGCAGGTCGGTGATCGCGTCGACGAGGCGCAGGTCCTGCAATTCCTGGAACACGATCTGGCGAANGCNGAACAAGGCGTGCGNCTGCTGGTCGGCGACCTNCCGCTTCACCAGCATGAATTCGATGCCCTGCTCGATCTGGTGTACAATGTCGGCCTGGGGAATGTATCGGAAAACGAGAGNCCGCGGCTNAACACGGCAATCGAAAGCCGCGATTACGAGGCGATNGCGGCGGAACTGGACTATACGCACGCCGGCGGAAAATTCGCCCGCGGTCTGCAATTTCGCAGCGAGCGCCGGGCCAAGATTTTCATGAAGGGCCGCTATGGGNATCCGCGCCAGAACGACGACCCCTATTCGACCTGACCGATCGTCCAGCGGTCCCAGATTTTACCGTCCAGTCACAGTTTTCTAGCATGTCTCACCGCCTCTTCGTCGGCATTCGTCCACCGCCAGAGATACGTGACGCCCTGATCGATCTGATGGAGGGCGTAGACGATGTGCGCTGGCAGGATGATGACCAGNTTCATCTCACGCTACGCTATATCGGAGAGGTCGATACGCATCTGGCTGAGGACCTGGCCCTCCAGCTTCACGCCATCGAGCTACCGACCCTCGACCTGACNATTTCAGGNACGGGAGTCTTTGTGCGCAAGGGCCGGGTTCACACCCTTTGGGCTGGCGTGGAGATTTCACCCGAACTGAAGCGCCTTCGCCAGAAAATCGATCGTATTTGCGTATCGGCCGGCGTGGAACCGGACCATCGCAAGTATCATCCGCACATCACGCTGGCGCGGGTCAATCGCTCTTCAGGTCCGCTGGAACCGTTTCTCGAGCGACACGCCAGCTTGCGACTTGGCCCTTGGAGAGCAGATTCCTATACGCTCTTCGAAAGCAGCCTGCACCGCCACGGTTCGATCTACGAACCGATCGTCATCTACGCCCTCAGAACGCCATCATGAACCGCCTCTCCTTCTCCACCCTGCTACTCGCCGTGACCACGGCATGGGCGTGCGTGCCCGATGGCGATGGTGAGACGGAAAAGTCGGTCGACATCGTCGCCAAGGGTGAGGCTGCCCCCGGCGACTGCCTGTTGTTGGTATGGTCGAGCCAGAAAGAACGAAATCCCCAGTTNGATCGCGATCATGACTTTGTCGAAGGTGGCGCGATNTCNTGCGCCACCGGCACCAGTGCCAGCCAGTTCGACGTGGCGATATCGACGCTGCGCGATGCCGCANGAAGCGGCGATAAGGCACGCCTGCTGCGCGAAGTCGGCCTGCCNCTGCTCTATATCGATGGCGACGGAAAAAGACGGGAGATCAAGGATCGCACCGAAGTGGAGGCCGTGTTCGACGAGATATTCGACCCGGCCATGATCGAGGTNCTCCAGAANNTCGATCTTTCGCGCATGAGTGTGGCAAAGGANCAGGGCGGTTTCTTCGAACTGGGTGCAATCTGGCTGGTCGTCGACCGNGACGGAGGCCGNCCGCGNCTCATGACCGTGAACCGCCAGGCNNTGGACGAAGCNCTGGATACCGCGCGGGAGCGCGCCGACAGGAACCAGGGCGAGCCCGTCCCGTTCGACTAACGTATGAGATGCGCCGACCGGCGACGTGTGCATGCTTGCGTGCGCGCAACAGGCAGGCCAATCGCGCATATCATTATCGCATTCCCGCGCCCGGGTTCCGCGTGGCGCACAATCATGAGGGGAACAACATGAAGGCCCAGATCCTGGCCACCGTTGCAGCATCCGCACTTCTTGGCGCTTGCGCCACCACTCCGGGCGGAGAAATCGAAACCATGGCAGACGCCAACACCGCNGGCGCAAACNTACCGCAGGGAACCGGATATTTCGCGTCCGACAGCACCCTGCCTTTCCACGCGCCCGATTTCAGCAAGATTTCCGAAGACGATTACATCCCCGCGTTCGAGCAGGGCATGGCGATCCACAAGGCTGAAATCGATGCCATCATCAACAACCCCGAAGCGCCGACATTCTCCAACACGATCGTTGCGCTCGAAAAGTCGGGCCGGATGCTGGGCCGCGTCGCCACCGTCTTCTTCGCCCTGACCGGATCGAACACGACCGACCGGCTGGACGAGATNAANACCGAGATCAGNCCCAAGCTGACCGCACATTCCGATTCCATCACGCTCAACCCCGAGCTCTTCGCCCGGGTGAAAGCCGTGTATGACAATCGCGCCGCAATGGCGATGACGCGCGAAGACGCCAAGCTGCTCGAAGACACCTATGAAGGCATGGTTCACGCTGGCGCCCTGCTGACCGACGCACAGCGTGCCCGGGTTAAGGAAATCAATTCCGAGCTGTCCGAAATCACGACCGAATTCGGCCAGGAAGCACGCGCAGCAATGGCCGATCAGCCGGTCATCTTCGATACACGCGAAGAACTGGCCGGCCTTTCGGAATCCGACATCAAGTCGGCCGCCGATTTTGCCACCGAAAAGGGCCATCCCGGCAAATATGCGATTGCGCTGCAGAACACCACGCAGCAGCCGTTGTTGCCGAATATGACCAACCGCGCCGCACGCGAGAAGCTGTTCATGGCTTCCTATCACCGTGCAGACGGCACCACCGACATCGATACCCGTCCGCTGGTGGCCAAGATTGCCGCGCTGCGCGCGGAAAAGGCATCGCTGTTCGGCGAACCCGACTGGGCAACCTATGCCATGTGGGATCGCATGGCCGAAAAGCCTGCCACGGCGCTTGGCTTCATGGAACGCATGGTCCCCGCCCTTGCCGCAACGCAGCGGCGCGAAGCAGCCATGCTGGACGAAGCAATCCAGGCCGATGGCGGCAATTTCGAAGTGAAGCCGTGGGACTGGTATCGCTACGCCAACAAGGTGAAGGCAGCTCGCTACGACCTCGATGAAGACGCGATGACCGAGTATTTCCAGCTCGACAAGGTGCTGGAAGACGGTGTGTTCTATGCCGCGAACAAGCTGTACGGCCTTAGGTTCGAACGCCGCACGGACCTGCCGGTCTATCACCCCGATGTGTGGACCTACACCGTGTTCGACCGCGACGGCAGCGAACTGGGCATCTTCTACTTCGACCCGTTCCAGCGCCCGTCGAAGCGCGGCGGCGCCTGGATGAGCAACTTCGTCGATCAGAGCAAGCTGTGGAACACCAAGCCGGTGATCTACAACGTGCTGAACATTCCGAAGGCGCCAGCGGGCGAAGTCCAGCTGGTCAGCTTCGACAATGTGAACACCATGTTCCATGAATTCGGCCACGCTCTGCACGGCTTCTTCGCCAACCAGACCTATCCCAGCCTGTCCGGCACCGCCGTGGCGCGTGACTTCGTTGAATATCCGAGCCAGGTAAACGAGGTTTGGGCGACCTACCCCGAAGTGCTGTCCAANTATGCCAAGCACTATCGCACGGGCGAGCCGATCCCCTCCGAAATGATCACCAAGATCGAAGCGGCGGCGAAGTTCAACCAGGGTTACGACTTCGGTGAAACCGTGGAAGCGGCACTGCTCGACATGAAGTGGGCAGCCCTGTCGAAGGAACAGGCTGAAGCGATCAACACGCCAGCCAAGGTGACCGAATTCGAACGCAAGTCGCTCGAAGAACTCGGCCTCGAAATCGACCTGGTTCCGCCACGCTACCGTTCGACCTATTTCAACCACATCTTCAGCGGACCGGCCGGCTATTCGGCAGGCTATTACAGCTATCTGTGGACCGAAATGCTCGACCGCGACAGCCGCAAATGGTTCATGGAAAACGGGGGTCTTACCCGCGCGAATGGCGACCACTATCGCGAAACCGTGCTGAGCACCGGTGGCACGATGGATTACTTCGAAATGTTCAGGAACTTTGCCGGACGCGATCCGGACGTTACGCCGATGCTTGAAGCGCGGGGCCTTGTCCCGGGCGACGAAGCTGCGGACAGCGAAGTATCGGACGGCGCGCTGCCGGCAGATACAGCCGGATAATCAGCCGCTGATCAACGCCCGGTGGTTCGGTTCGCCGATCCACCGGACGGGAACTTTCCAGACGCGCTCGATCACTCGTGGGTCGAGCGCGTCTTCGCATTTGCCATCGGCGGCAAGTTCGCCGGCATCGAGCACGACCACCCGGTCGGCGTGGTTCATGGCGTGCGCCAGATCGTGCAGGACAAGAACGATGCCCGCCCCCTTGTCGGCAGCATCGCGAAGATGGCGCAGCAAGGTGAGTTGGTGGGCGATGTCGAGCGCAGCCAGCGGCTCGTCGGCAAGGATCCATTGCGGTTCGCCCGCCAGGACACGGGCCAGCAACACGCGGGCCGTTTCGCCGCCCGACAGCGATTGCGCCCGGCGATGCGAAAGCTGTGCGATGTCGAGCGCGTCCAGAGCGGCATCGACCGGCCCGGACAGGCGATCGCCATGCGGCATGCGCCCGAGTTCGACCAGGCTGCGCACTGGAACATCCCAGGCAATCTCATGCGCTTGGGGGAGATAGCCGATACACTTTGCTCGGTCCCGCGGCGACTTTGTGGAAGCATCCACCCCGTCGAAGGCCACCATTCCATCATCGGGCACCAGCAAGCCCGCGAGCGCTTCGAGCAAGGTCGATTTACCCGCACCGTTCGGCCCGCAGATCGCCGTGATCGATCCCGGCGCGAGGTCGAGCGAGATGCGGGACAGACGCGTGTCGACGGAGAGTTCCCGTGCCGCGAGCATCATGCCAGCCCCCTGCGCATGCGCAGCAGCAACCAGAGAAAGAACGGAGCGCCAAGGAGGCTCAAGGCGATGCCCAGCCGCAGTTCCGTCACCAGTGGCAATATGCGTACGACGCTGTCCGCGACCAACACCAGCAGGGCCCCGGCCAATGCGCTCGGCACGATGAGCTGTGAAGGCCGGCTATCGGTGAAGGGCCGAACCAGATGGGGCACGATGAGGCCTACGAAGCCGATGATACCCGCCACCGCGACGCCTGCGCCGACCGTCAGCCCTATGCCTACGATCAGCAGCCAGAGCAGCCGTCCGGGTTCGACCCCAAGGGACCGGGCGACAGGTTCCCCCAGCGTAAGTGCATCCAGCGATTTCCCGCTCCGCCAGAGCAGAAGCACGCCCAGCGCCACGAGTGGGGTGGCCAGCCACACCTCGCGCCAGCTCCGGTCGGTCAGCGCGCCGTTCAGCCACATCACGATCTCGCTCATGGCGAANGCATTGGGCGCCATGCTGATNGCAAGCGCCGTCAATGCGCCGGCGAGGCTCGCNACCATGAGCCCGGCGAGNGTGAACAGCGCGATCCCGCCCGTGCGTCCGGCAATCGCCGCCAGCANCGCCATCGCCCCGCCCGCCCCGATCANGGCGAATGCGGGAAGNAGCCACGGCGAAGCGGCATAGCCGAACCATAGCGCNGCCACGGCACCCAGCGCCGCGCCCGGNGCGATCCCGAAAAGACCGGGGTCGGCCAGCGGATTGCGCAGATAGCCCTGCATGGCTGCCCCGCCCGCTCCCAATCCCGCGCCCACGACTACGGCCAGCAGGGCGCGCGGCAGACGCAGCTCTGCAAGGATGAGCGCGGCGTTGGGCGTGCTGGCNNNATCGAGCCAGACCCGCCCNGCCAGCAGCGAAAGCGGAAGCGCAACGATGAGCAACCCGCCGAAGATCAAAGTCGCGCGGTTCACGATANTGTGCTCCGTATCTCCGCCAGTCGGCGAGCGGCACGGATGATCGTCGGACCGCCGCAGTAAAGCAGGCTGGTATCGAAGCGTTCGCGCCGCATNTCCGGCAGCCGGTCNAGCACCGGATGCTGCTGNCCAAGGTCGCCGCCNGCAACCAGCANCACCTGCGGCGGCGCGGCNACCACATCTTCGAGCGCCACATAGTCGGCCTGGGACAGCCCGCGGGCCGGCGCACCGTTCGTGAAGCCGGTNCGGGCAAGCAGGTCGCTCACCAGCGATTGCTCGCCCGCNACAATTCCGCCGGGCTGCCACAGGAGAACGTCGACGGCGCGCCCGTCCGGCGCCTCTGCTTCGGTGAGCGCCGNTTCGATCCGTTCGATCAGGCGCTGCCCCGCTTGCGGATCGCCGGCCAGAGAAGCCAGTTCCCGGATNTGCTCNTCGCTCGAGGCGACATCACTGGCGATNCCGAACGTCACGACCTGCATGCCCAGATCTTCCAGCGCGGCGCGCGTTGCAGGTGCGATAAAGCTTCCCGCCACGACCACATCCGGATCGAGCGCGAGAACCTCNTCGACCGTNCCNCCGGTGGCGCGGTATCGCGACGCCTGTTTCGCCGGCATCGAGCTCGATCGCGGATCCTTGCTGTAATGGGATATCGCCAGCAANTGTCCCGGCGCCGTNACATCGGCAAGGATCGCATCGGTGCAGGGGTTCAGGCTGACGATGGTCGGCCGCGCCCCANCCGTCGGCGCATCGGCCCCGCCCTGCGCACATGCGGCAAGGAGCAGGACCGATGCGGCGAGCAGCGGTTTCACATCTTCGCCCTGATCCCGCCGAAGACGCTGCGGCCAGCCGTCCCATATCCNGCNACCGTCTGGTAATCGGTGTNGAACACGTTCTCGACGCGGCCNAACAGTTCNAGATTGTCGCCCAGNCCGAAGGATGCCCGCACATCGAGCANCTCGTATCCTTCGAGGCGAACGGTGTTGGAGGCNTTATCCCAGCTTGCACCCACGAGGCGCAGATCCGCCCCCAGGCCGAGNCCGAAATCGCTGATCCAGTCGCCGTAAATGGTGCCGAAATGCCTGGGTCGCCGCGCCAGNTCGAGATCGGTCGTACGATCNTCCGCATCGACATAGGAATATATGCCGGCAAGGCGAAGACCGGGTGCAAGATCGAAGCCTGCNTCCGCTTCGATGCCCTGCGCGCGGGCGCGGGCGGTGTTCAGGTACACGCCGGAAGGTCTTTCNGGCGTAACGCCGAACCCGATCAGATTGTCGCTGTCGCGGCGGAAGCCCGTCAGCGCGAGNTGCAGACCTGAGCCCCGCTGCCCNTTTTCNACGCCCAGATCGTAGCTGGTGCTTTCTTCGGGTTCGAGCTCCGTNTTCCCGTAGAACGAGAGCAACTGGTACAGTGTCGGTGCCTTGAAACCTTCGCCCACGCTACCGCGCACGCGCCAGTCATCGCCAAANCCGTANCTCACATCNCCGCCGAAGCTGACATGCGTGCCGAACTGTTCGTGATCGTCCACGCGNGCACCGCCATGGACGGCCAGACGGCCCATCACCCAGCCGAGCTGCGCATAGGCGCCGCTGATNTCGGTTTCGGCGGCCGTGTCGAAGCTCGTTTCNAACTCGGTCCATTCATGATCGCCGCCGAAAGCCAGCGAGAGGCCGCCCAGCAAGCGGTATTCACCGCGCAGCGAGATGCGATCGGAGCGGCCGTCGCTGGCAAAGGTCTCCGCCCCGGAACCATCGCGATTGGCGCGCTTGGTATCGGACAGGCTGTACGCGGCGCGCAGGGTCAGGTCGTTGCCGTAATAGGCAAGGCCGACATCGCCCCAGTAACGCGTGGTTTTCTGCGTATCGTCGGTATCCGCGAGAACGAAATCGGGTGCGGGAAAGCCATCGATCTCGACGTCGCCTTCCGCAAAGTTGCCATGCGCGAACAGCTCGAGGCTGGGGGTCAGATTGAGGAAGGCGCTGGAGCCGATAGCGAATTGCTTCGATCCGTCGGCTTCCGTGCCCGATGCGGCTGCGGAAAATCCGTCGGTCTCGAACCATGACCCGGTCAGGCCGATAAAGGCATTGTCATTGCCTGCTCCGGCAGCGGCGCTGGCAAACAGCGTGTCGCGCGAGCCGTACTCGACGCTGGCAGTCATGCCGCGCTCGGCCCGCGTCGAGATGTCGATCACCCCGCCCACGGCTTCCGATCCCCAGATCGTGCTGTTCGATCCGCGCAGAACATCGATCTTGCCGGCNGTNCCGAGCAGCAGATTGCCGAAATCGAAGCCGCCCGAAGGGCTCGCCTGGTCGGCCACGCGCACGCCGTCGACCAGTACCAGAAGCTGGTCGGGATTGGCGCCGCGCACGTTCACGCTGGTTACCGTACCGACACCCCCGCTACGCGACAGCGACAGACCGGGAACGCGCGCAAGTGCGCGTGCCGGATCGGCACCCTGAATGGTTTCGATCTCTTCCCGTCCGATGACGGTGACCGACTGGCCGGTATTGCGCAGATCGGTGCCGAGGCCGTTGGCCGTGACCGTGATGATCGCCTCGGCCGGGGCCGAGCTGCGATAGCTGCCCACAGTCGCTTGCTGATCGCCAGCCTCGTTTGCCTCGTCCTGGGCGGCGATGATTTCCTCGAGCGCCTGCTCGCTGGCAGTCTGCGCATACGCTGCGCCAGGTACTGCCGAAGCGGAAATCAAAAGCAGATATTTATACACGTAACCTCCTGTCATGAACGAAATGCCGCCCATGACGGGAGGGAGCCGAAACGCTCCATCCACGTTTGCTACAGGTACACCCCGCCCTGCAGCCGAACGACGGTCATGGGCAGGTCTCCTGGCTCCCGGATCAGCGGCCCTGTTCCGCCTTCCCGCTTTCGCAGTGGCATGTGGAGCGGACCTCCCCGGTCACAGTTGCGGGAGCAGCGAGGGGCTTGCACCCTCTTCCCTCTTCGGACCTGCGCAAAACAGGCCAACCCGTGACTCGCGGCGCCGACTACTGCGCAATGTGTCGTTGCACAAGACGCAACTTCATTAAGTTTTGCTGTTATAGGGCGCCATCGAATCCCGTCCCGTTGCGGGATGGCGATCGCACACATCTGTCGGCCTTCCGGGGTATCGGCTATGGGCAGTTCCTGAAAGAAGGACGCAGTTTGAGCGGATTGGAAGCGTTGGCCGGGGACAAGGACCGTGCGCTGCACGTCGCCTCGCCGCGCGCCCAGCGCCGGACCGCCAGACTGCAGGATCGCCGTAAACTGGCGACCCGCCTCGGTATTCTTGGCGCTGCCATCGCTCTTCCGACCGTGGCTGCGCAAGGCGAATGGTCCGATTTCAGGAGCGCGATTGGCCTGGGCGACGAACGCGTGCCTTTGACGCCCATGCCGTTCGAAACGGCTGGCGAAAGCTTTCCTGGATCGGCCTTCTATTACCTCGAAGATGCCCCGCGCCTTGCCACAGATATCGCCGACCTTCGCAAGAGCGAAGGGACGCTTGAAACCGTCGAATTTGCTCAAAGTCATGGCGCGGGTGCGGCGGCACAGGCATTTCGCCAGACGGGCAACGGGATCGACAAGGCGCGCGCATTGCAGTGCCTGTCCATGGCAGTGTATTACGAGGCCGCCAGTGAAAGCTTGTCGGGGCAACAAGCGGTGGCGCAGGTGGTCCTGAACCGGGTTGCACATCCCGCCTATCCCGCCAGCATCTGCGGTGTGGTGTTTCAGGGGTCGGAACGCAAGACGGGCTGCCAGTTCAGCTTCACCTGCGACGGATCACTGGCGCGCACCCCTTCCCGCCGGGGTTGGGCGGTGGCCCAATCCGTAGCGCTGGGTGCCTTGGCGGGCGAGGTTTACAAGCCCGTCGGCCTGGCCACACATTACCACACCAATTACGTGAACCCCTATTGGGCCGCCAGCCTCGATTATATCGGTGCCATCGGCGCGCACCGTTTCTATCGCTGGAAAGGCGGGGCCGGAACCGCCGGGGCCTTTACCGACGATTATGCCGGCGCGGAGCCGCTTGCAGCCCCCAACGTTCGGCGCGCCGAAGCGGACGTCCCCGGCCCTGTACAGCCTACCCCTCCGTCCAATGCCGCTATCGGTATCAGTACCGAACCGGATGCGCCGGTTGGGGCGCCCGCCGCCGCACCTCCAGCCGACAAGCTCCCGCAATCCGGCAGGGTTCGCGAGGAGTATGCCAATTCAGGCAAATGGATCAACGAGCCCGGAAAAAAATAGGCTTTCGGGCCAACACGAAGGCAATCCTTTACGTCTCTACAACCATGCTGCGGAACCGAAGTTTAGCGTGCTTCGGCCATGAGGGGGTTCAACAGCCCAGCCCCCCCCTGAGGAGACCAAGGCATGCCGGTCCATTTCGCTGCCGCACGTTCCACCGCTCATTCGCCGATTGCCCGGGCACTGGCTCGCAAAGCGCACTCGCGCGCGGCGAACGACAATGCCGGGGCAGCGCAGATGTTCGCCACCGCTTCCCCTGTCGATGGTGTGATGCATGCAGCGCTGAAGCACTTTGCGAACCATGGGCTGAGCGCGGCGAAAGTTGCAGCGCAGCAGGCTGAACACGCCCATGCGGCCGACGACACCGAAAGTTACGACTGGTGGCTCGGCATCTGCCGAACGCTCGATCGCGGGCTGGCCAGACGCCTTGATGAGCAGCTTGCCATCAANTCGTTGCTGGCNAGCATATCCCCCGTATAACTCCGGAAAATCCACGTGTTACNGTTAACTGAAATATGATGGATCCGCCTTAAACGCTTTGCCATGGGTGAGCGAAGCGGGTCATTCGATTTGAAGCGGTACGTCGCCCANGCGTCGTCGACAGATCCGTTGAGCGAGAAAGCTCGCAACTCTCTCATTCGTTCTCTCTACGACCGGCGCACGGCCCTTGCAGTAGGNGCCCTGAACTGCACCATCTCGAGCACGGTCGTGGCGTATCTGTCCGGTAGCGCCCTCCTCTATTCTCTTGTCTTTCTGCTCAGCAGCATCGCCGTCCTGCGNATNGTCAACTCTCGTCACCTGGCGAAGCGCCCGGAAGAGATAAGTGCNGCCCAGCTTGAATTCGCTTACAAGTTCGGCGCGTTCGGCTTCAGCCTCATCCTCGGCACNGTGGCCGCGTCGGCCATCGCGNTCGACATCGATGCGATGGCGCAGGTCCTGATCATTTCGAATGCGCTGGGCTACGGCATAGGCATCTGCGCGCACAACGCCGCGCGTCCGGCCATAGCTCTGGGCCAGTTGACGCTGGTGTCGACACCCATAGTCATCGCGNCCATCGCCCATGGTTCGATCGCCGGGGCATGTCTTGCGATAACCATCGCTCTTCTTTTTCCCGCAATGTACTCGATCGTCACCTCCATCTTTCGCACCTTGCACGAATCCCTCGACGCGGCAGACCGCAGCGCAGCGCTGGCAGCGGAAATGGAAACCTTTGCCCTGACCGACACGGTAACCGGGCTTTCCAATCGTCTTGGGCTGGACCGCCTTTTGCCTGGCGTCATCTCGGCGGCAGATGTCGACGGGCGGGCTGGTATTTTCTGGATCGACCTGGACAGGTTCAAGGAAGTCAACGATCTCAAAGGTCATCAAGCAGGTGATGAGGTTCTGCATACTATCGGCGCGCGGATCGCCGCGCTGGTCGGCGAGGACGGTATCGTCGCTCGCTTCGCCGGTGACGAGTTCGTCGTTGCCTGCCAGATAGCCGACCGCAACGCCGCGTCCGTCATGGCCAGCACGCTCCTGGGCGAGGTCATGCGCCCGCTGCAAGTCGATGGGGAACGCCTGGAAATGGGCGCATCGATCGGGATCGCCTTGATGCCAGACGATGGCGTGACACCAGATCAACTGATGCGCCATGCGGATATGGCGCTGTATGAGGCCAAAGTCGCCGGACGATCCCAAATTCGATTCTTCACCCCATCGATGACCAGGGACCTGACCCATCGCCGAAAGATCGAGACGGAACTTCGCCTTGCGCTCTCGCGGCATGAAATGTCCGTCTACTTTCAGCCGATCGTCGATCTGGATACGGGGCGCATTCGCTGTTTCGAAGCGCTGGCGCGCTGGTTCCACCCGACGAGGGGAGAAATTCCTCCCGATCAGTTCATCCCGGTTGCCGAAGAATGCGGCGCAATCGTAACTCTCGGCAACTGGCTCACTGGCGAAGCCGCGCGTGCGGCCGCAGCCTGGCCCGACGATATATCCGTCGCGGTCAATCTTTCGCCGATGCAGATCAAGGCTCCCGGCGCTGCCCTGGGGATTCTCAGCGCGATCAGAGATGCGGGCCTGTCGCCGGACCGTCTCGAGCTTGAAATTACCGAAAACGTGTTTCTGGAAGACAGCCCGAGCATCGCGATGTTCATCGAAGATCTTGCGCGTGCCGGAGTGCGGTTTGCGCTCGACGATTTCGGAACGGGTTACTCTTCGCTCAGCTATATAAATCAATGGCCGTTTTCGAAGATCAAGGTCGATCGCAGTTTCGTGTCGGGCGCACAGGCCGGTCGCAAGAGCGATGCAATCATCCGCGCTGTGTCGCAGATGGGCCGCACGCTCGGCATCGAAATCGTGGCCGAGGGCCTGGAAACCACCGAACAGGTCAAGGCTGTTCGGTTTGCGGGCTGTACACTTGGACAAGGGTATCACTTCAGCCGCGCCATTCCGGCGTATCAGGCGTCGTTGCTGCTGGCCGAAGACAGATCGTCACAAAACAAGGATATGCGCAGTCACGGAACGGCTTGACCAACTTCGCGAAAGAAGGGGATTATCGTTCTGAAATTAGCTTGCGCAACAAGCCGAGCCCACCAGCCTATTGCAATTGCGAACCATTTGCAAAGATAGTTTTCTGCGTGTGCCGTTTGCCGGTTGCATTCCCGTGTTGGCGCGCCTAGGTCGCTCTCGCAATCGACCGGTGCCATGCTTCCTTTGCGGGACACTTGATGCATGGCCCATTCATGGTCCGGGTAACATCGCTGTCCCGCATGGCAGGAACAAGGACGCTACCCCCAATGGCACGCAAGAAGATCGCCCTTATCGGCTCCGGCATGATCGGCGGCACGCTCGCCCATCTCGCAGCGAAGAAGGAAATGGGCGACATCGTCCTGTTCGACATCGCCGAAGGCATGCCACAGGGCAAGGCGCTCGACCTGTCGCAGTGCGGCCCGATCGAGGGTTTCGACGCGAAGATCGCCGGCACCAATGACTATGCCGATATCGCCGGTGCCGATGTGGTGATCGTCACCGCCGGCGTTCCGCGCAAGCCCGGCATGAGCCGCGACGACCTGCTCGGCATCAACCTCAAGGTGATGAAGGCGGTCGGCGAAGGCATCAAGAACAACTGCCCCGACGCCTTCGTGATCTGCATCACCAACCCGCTCGACGCGATGGTCTGGGCGCTGCGCGAATTTTCCGGTCTGCCGCACAACAAGGTCGTCGGCATGGCCGGCGTACTCGACAGCGCGCGCTTCGCCACCTTCCTCGCCTGGGAATTCGACGTTTCGGTGAAGGACGTGAACGCCTTCGTTCTTGGCGGCCACGGCGACACCATGGTCCCGGTCCTGTCCTATTCGACGATCAACGGCATTCCGGTGAAGGACATGGCCAAGATCAAGGGCGTGTCGGAATACCGCCTCGACGAAATCGTCAAGCGCACGCGTGGCGGCGGCGGTGAAATCGTCGGCCTGCTCGGCAACGGTTCGGCCTATTACGCACCCGCAACCAGCGCGATCGCCATGGCCGAAGCCTATCTCGGCGACAGCAAGCGCATCCTGCCCTGCGCCAGCTACGTCGAAGGCAAGTACGGTCTCGACGGTCTTTACGTCGGCGTCCCCACCGTGATCGGTGCGGGCGGCACGGAAGACGTGATCGAAATCGAACTCGGCGATGAGGAAAAGAGCAACCTCAAGGTATCGACCGACGCGGTCGAAGAACTGCTGGAAGCCTGCAAGGGCCTGGACAGCTCGCTCGCCTGAACGGCGAAAAACACCGAACAGGAAAGATACACATGAGCATTCTCGTAGACAAAAACACCAAGGTCATCACACAGGGGATGACCGGCGATACCGGCACTTTCCACACGCAGCAGGCGCTCGCCTATGGCACGCAGATGGTTGCGGGCGTAACGCCCGGTAAAGGCGGCACCACGCACATCGACCTGCCGGTCTTCAACAGCGTTGGCGAAGCCAAGGCCGCTACCGGCGCGACGGCATCCTGCATCTACGTACCGCCGCCGTTTGCTGCGGACTCGATCCTCGAGGCCATCGATGCCGAGATGGAGCTAATCGTTGCCATCACCGAAGGCATTCCCGTGCTCGACATGGTCCGCGTCAAGCGCGCTCTGCAGGGTTCGAAGTCGCGCCTGATCGGCCCGAACTGCCCCGGCGTCCTGACGCCCGGCGAATGCAAGATCGGCATCATGCCCGGCTCCATCTTCAAGAAGGGCAGCGTCGGCGTGGTCAGCCGCTCCGGCACGCTGACCTATGAAGCCGTCCACCAGACCACCATGGTCGGCCTCGGCCAGACCACTGCAGTCGGTATCGGCGGCGACCCGGTCAACGGCACCAACTTCATCGACGTGCTCGAACTCTTCCTCAAGGACGACGAAACCAAGTCGATCATCATGATCGGCGAAATCGGCGGCAGCGCCGAAGAAGAAGCAGCCGAATTCGTCGCGCACATGGCGAAGAAGGGCGTTGAAAAGCCCATGGTTGGCTTCATTGCCGGTCGTACGGCGCCTCCGGGCCGCCGCATGGGCCATGCCGGTGCCATCGTCTCCGGCGGCCAGGGCGGTGCGGAAGACAAGATCGCAGCGATGGAAAAGGCGGGCATCCGCGTTTCGCCTTCGCCTAGCGAACTCGGCACCACGCTCGACGCGCTGCTCAAGGAACTTGCCTGATACCCGGCGCGGGCCACCCTCCTCCCCGGGACCGTCCGCGCCGCTGAGGCATTGCCATTAGGAGCCGACATTTGGTCGGCGCAAGAAGGTGACCCGGATGGGTAACGAAAGCCATGATTTCCTGCCCGAGCTGGGCGACCAGGAAGGCCCCCAGCAGGGGCCCAGCTGGAGCAATCCTGCCTGGTTGACCGAAGTGGTCGACAGCAGCGCGGATCTTACCGCCGCGCTCGATCCAACGCAGATGCGCGTGGTGGTCGCCAAGGCTGCCGAAAAGGCCGGAAAACAGCTCGACGACAAGGCGCTCGAGAAAGCATCGGACGATTCCAATCGTGCAATGATGCTGGTGCGCACGTTCCGCGTCAGAGGCCATCTTGCCGCCAACCTCGACCCCCTCGGTCTGTCAAAGCGGGAAATTCCCGAAGACCTCACGCTCAAGGGCCACGGCTTCGAGGGTGAAGAGGACCTGGAGGTCTATGTCGGCGGCGTCTTCGGCTTCGGCTGGGTAACCATCGGTGAACTCTACGATGCGTTGCGGCATACCTATTGCGGCAATGTCGGCCTGGAATACATGCATATTTCGGACACCGTCGAGCGCCGCTTCCTGCAGGAACGGTTCGANACGCCGGAAGANACCATCCAGTTCACCGACGAGGGCAAGCGCGCCATCCTCGCGGCGGTNATCCGCGGNGAACAGTATGAATCGTTCCTCGGCAAGAAATACGTCGGGACCAAGCGCTTCGGCCTCGATGGCGGCGAATCCATGATCCCGGCGCTGGAAGCTGTCATCAAATANGGCGGCCAGCAGGGTGTTCGCGAGATCATCTACGGNATGGCCCACCGCGGCCGGCTCAACGTGCTCGCCAACGTNATGGGCAAACCNTACAAGGTNATCTTCCACGAATTTTCNGGNGGNAGCGCCAANCCNGAAGANGTCGGCGGTTCGGGCGATGTGAAGTACCATCTTGGTACAAGCACCGATCGCGAATTCGACGGGATCGATGTTCACATGAGCCTCGTTCCCAACCCCAGCCACCTCGAAGCGGTCGATCCGGTCGTGCTCGGCAAGGCCCGCGCACAGCAGGCCATCCGCGACGATCTGAAGCAGCACGAACAGGTTCTGCCCGTTCTGCTTCATGGCGATGCTGCCTTCGCNGGCCAGGGTATCGTGTGGGAATGTCTCGGCTTCTCGGGTGTNCGCGGNTACAATACCGGCGGCTGCCTGCACTTCGTGATCAATAACCAGATCGGTTTCACGACNAGCCCGCAATTCGCGCGGTCNTCGCCTTACCCCAGCGATGTNGCCAAGGGCGTNCAGGCNCCGATCCTCCACGTCAACGGCGANGATCCCGAAGCGGTAACCTTCGCCTGCAAGCTGGCGATCGAATACCGCCAGACCTTCGGCCGCGANATCGTGATCGACATGTGGTGCTATCGCCGGTTCGGGCANAACGAGGGCGACGAGCCCAAGTTCACCCAGCCGTTGATGTATGACGAAATCCGTCAGCACCCCAAGGTCAGCGAACTCTATTCGAAGCGCCTCGAAGAAGAAGGCGTGATCGAAAAGGGCTATGCCGACGGGTTGTGCGCCGAGTTCACCGCGCATCTCGAAAAGGAATTTGCGGCGGCCAAGGACTACAAGCCCGATCAGGCAGACTGGTTCGGCGGTCGCTGGTCCGGCATGAACAAGCCTGCCGATCCGGAAAGTGCGCGTCGCAATGTCGAAACGGCGATCGACAAGAAGCTGTTCGACAGCCTCGGCCGTACGCTGACCGGCATCCCCGGCGACCTGACGATCCACAAGACGCTTGGCCGTGTGCTCAAGGCCAAGGAGGAGATGTTCTCCAGCGGTGAAGGGTTTGATTGGGCCACCGCCGAGGCATTGGCGTTCGGCAGCCTCGTGACCGAAGGGTTCGGTGTGCGCCTGTCCGGGCAGGATTCGGGCCGCGGTACCTTCAGCCAGCGCCATGCCGTGTGGATCGACCAGAAGGACGAACACAAATACATCCCGCTGACCACGCTGCCGCACGGCAAGTTCGAGGTCTACGACAGCCCGCTGTCCGAATATGGAGTGCTCGGCTTCGAATACGGTTTCGCCATGGCGGATCCCAAAAGCCTCGTGATGTGGGAAGCGCAGTTCGGCGATTTTGCCAACGGCGCGCAGATCGTCATCGACCAGTTCATTGCCAGCGGCGAAGCAAAATGGCTCCGCGCCAATGGCTTGGTGCTGCTGCTTCCGCATGGCTATGAAGGTCAGGGTCCCGAACACAGTTCGGCCCGCCTCGAACGTTTCCTGCAGTTGTGTGCGAACGACAACATCCAAGTCTGCAACATCACCAGCCCGGCAAACTACTTCCATGTCCTTCGCCGGCAGATGCTCCGCAACTTCCGTAAACCGCTGGTCATCATGACGCCGAAGAGCCTTCTGCGTCACCCGCTTGCCAAATCAGAAGCGAGCGAGTTCCAGGGCGACAATCACTTCATGCGGGTCAAATCCGACATGAAGGAGATCGACGACGAGAAGGTGAAGCGCCTCGTGCTGTGCAGCGGCAAGGTCGCTTACGACCTGATGCAGCGCCGCGACGAAGCGGAACTGGACGATGTTTCGATCGTGCGTATCGAACAGCTCTACCCCTTCCCGGGGGAACCGCTGGCCGTTCGTCTCGAACGCATGAAGAACCTCGAACAGATCGTCTGGTGTCAGGAAGAACCGAAGAACAACGGTGCATGGTTCTTCGTCGACCGTCTGATCGAGGAGGCTGCAGAGGCTGCGGGCAAGTCCGGTATGCGCCCCTGCTACGCCGGCCGTGAAGTGGCGGCTTCGCCAGCAACGGGTTACGCCAGCCGCCATCAGGTGCAGCAGGAAGCCCTCGTCAATATCGCGCTTGGCCTCAACGGTCAGGCGCCCAATGTCCGCAGCGACTGCAAGTAATTCGGGAAAGCAAGAATATGGCCACCGAAGTCAAAGTTCCTACGCTGGGTGAATCTGTCACNGAAGCGACCGTCGGCGAATTGCTGAAGAAAGTCGGCGATGCGGTCGCCGTCGATGAACCCATCATCAGCCTGGAAACCGACAAGGTCGCGGTGGAGGCNCCCTCCCCNGTTGCNGGCACGATCAAGGAATTCAAGGTCGACGTCGGCGACACGGTCGAAGTCAATGCAGTGATCGCCGTGATCGAAGAAGGCGACGCTCCGGCAAAATCTTCCGGCGATAGCGACGACGCACCCAAGACGGACAAACCGGACGCGGACGTCGAAAAGGCTGCGCCCGCTCAGGCCAAGGAAGCGACCGACGGTGACAGTTCGCAAACGCTNTCGCCTGCCGTGCGCCGCGCAGTGCTCGAACACGGNGTCGATCCNTCCACGATCAAGGGCACCGGCAAGGACGGCCGCCTNACCAAGGAAGANGTGATCGCTGCGGCGGAAGCCAAGAAGTCGGGCGGCAGCAAGCCGGCTGAAAGCACATCCGCACCGGCATCGGCCGCGGGCGAGCGCCGTGAAGANCGCGTCAAGATGACGCGNATGCGCCAGACCATCGCCAAGCGTCTCAAGGGNGCGCAGGACAATGCCGCGCTGCTGACGACGTTCAACGACGTNGACATGTCGGCCGTCATGGAAGCNCGCGGCAAGTACAAGGACATGTTCGCCAAGAAGCACGACATCCGTCTCGGCTTCATGGGCTTCTTCGCCAAGGCGGCCTGTCTTGCACTGAAGGACGTGCCCGCGGTCAACGCCTATATCGAAGGCGATGAGATCGTCTATCACGACTATGTCGATATCTCGGTTGCCGTGTCCGCTCCCAATGGTCTGGTCGTTCCGGTCATCCGCGATGCGCAGGACAAGGGCTTCGCGCAGATCGAAAAGGACATCGCCGATTTCGGCAAGCGCGCCAAGGACGGCACGCTGACGATGGACGACATGAAGGGCGGCACCTTCACCATCTCGAACGGCGGCGTTTTCGGTTCGCTGATGTCGACCCCGATCATCAATCCGCCGCAGAGCGCTGTCCTCGGCCTGCACCGCATCGAAGATCGCCCGGTCGTGGTGAATGGCGAAATCGTCATCCGCCCGATGATGTATATCGCGCTGTCCTACGATCACCGTCTGATCGACGGGCGCGAAGCGGTGACCGCCCTGAAGATCATCAAGGAAGCGATCGAAGATCCGACCCGGATGCTCATCGACCTGTAAGAGCAACGCCGATTGGAGTGCGTGTGTGCGAAAGGCTGTCCTACAGACTGGCAAAAGTGCCATGATGCCAGCCATGACCCACTCGCTTGATCTGGTCGGCACCTGCGATTTGCGTCCGCTCACCCCGGACCGTTTTTACCCCTTGGACCGTGTAACACCCGGTCCATGTCTGCGACGCAACGAAAGTTAACAGAGACGAATCATGGCAGAATACGACTACGACGTCCTCGTCATCGGTGCTGGCCCGGGTGGCTATGTCGCCGCAATTCGTGCGGCCCAGCTCGGCCTGAAGACGGCGTGCGCCGAAAGCCGCGAGACGCTCGGTGGCACCTGCCTCAACGTCGGCTGCATTCCCTCCAAGGCCATGCTGCACGCCTCTGAATACTTCGACGCGGCCAGTAACGGCACGATGAAGGAAATGGGCATCGAGGTTACGCCCAAGCTCAATCTCGACGCCATGCACGCACAGCGCCGCGACGCGGTGAAAGGTCTGACTGGCGGGATCGAATTCCTGTTCAAGAAGAACAAGGTCGACTGGAAGAAAGGCCAAGCCACTTTCCAGGATGCCCACACGGTCAAGGTCGGCGATGAAACGGTCACCGCCAAGAACGTGATCATCGCCACCGGTTCTTCCGTTACCCCCCTGCCGGGTGTCGAAGTCGACAACGAAAAGCAGGTGGTGGTCGATTCCACCGGTGCTCTCGAACTCAAGGCCGTGCCCAAGAAGATGGTCGTCATCGGTGGGGGCGTGATCGGCCTGGAACTCGGATCGGTCTGGCGCCGTCTGGGTGCCGAGGTCATCGTTGTCGAATATCTCGACAAGCTGCTGCCGGGGATGGACGACGATGTTCGCAAGGAAGCGGCCAAGATCTTCAAGAAGCAGGGCATGGAACTGCGTCTGTCGACCAAGGTCACCGGGTGCACCGTCGATGGTTCAAAAGCCACGCTGACGCTCGAACCGGCTGCCGGCGGCGACGAAGAAACGCTGGAAGCGGATTGCGTGCTGGTTTCGATCGGTCGCCGTCCGAACACCGAAGGCCTCGGGCTCGACGCGATCGGGCTCGAAGTGAACAAGCGCGGCCAGATCGAAACCGATCACGATTTCCGCACCAAAGTCGACGGCATATGGGCCATCGGCGATGTCGTCCCCGGTCCGATGCTCGCCCATAAGGCGGAAGATGAGGGCATAGCCTGTGCCGAAAACATCGCCGGCCAGACCGGTATCGTGAACCACGATATCATCCCGGGTGTTGTTTACACATGGCCCGAATTCGCCGGTGTCGGTCTGACGCAGGACGAAGCGGTCGAGAAGCTGGGCGACAAGGCCAAGGTCAAAGTCGGCAAGTTCCCGATGATGGCCAACAGCCGTGCGAAGACCAATCATGAACCCGATGGTTTCGTGAAGATCGTCGCGGATGCGGAAACCGATCGCGTTCTGGGCGTGTGGTGCATCGCAAGCGTCGCCGGCACCATGATTGCACAGGCCGCACAGGCCATGGAATTCGGCGCGACNAGCGAAGACATNGCTTACACNTGCCATGCCCACCCGACGCATTCCGAAGCNATCAAGGAAGCGGCGATGGCGGTTCAGGGCAAGCCGATCCACATCTGATCGCTGTCGTGACAGTCGGGACGGGAATCTGAATGTCTGCGCGAGTGTCGACAATTCCGGCACTCGCCATACCCTCGCTGGTCGGGCTGACCTATCTGCTGCTTGCAGGTGCTCCACGAAGCTACCTGCTCGTCAATGCGACAGTTCTGCTGCTGTCGATCGCGCTGATGGCTTTGGGCAAGCCGCGCGTGAAACGCCAGCATCGGCTGCCGATCCTGGTTGTAGCCGTCGCGCTGTTATTCGTCCCCCTGTTCACCGGCGTGGCGGTCAATGGCATCGCGCGCTGGCTGCCGATCGGCCTGGTGCTGCTCCATGCCGGTCTGCTTGTCCTACCCGCCATCAGTGTTCTGGCCGCAGAAGGTAAGGGGCCCGGCAAGATAGCATTGATCGCGGCGTTGGTGGCGGTCTTCCTCCAACCCGATGCCGGCACCGGTCTGGCCATAACAGGTGGCGCAATCGGGCTCTATGTGGCGCGGCCCCATTGGGCGACAGGCTGCATCGCGTTTGCAGCCTTCCTCGCCAGCCTGTCCATGCTGGTCCGCGGCGAACTCCCCGCCCAGCCGTACGTTGAACGTATTCTGGTCGACGCTGCTCAGGTTTCGCTGTGGTTGGCAGTCGGCATTCTGGTCGCCCTGCTGGGCACGGTCGCGCTGCTCGCCGGGCTGCGCAGCGGAACGGTNAGCCAGCGCTTNGCCCTTGCCGGATCNTTTGCCGGTTTCTCCATCGCTGCTCTTGTATCGAACTATCCCTTCCCGCTCGTCGGCTACGGTGCCTCGGCTATCCTCGGATATGGATTGGCATTGTTCCTCATGGGATCGTCCCGATAAACTTTCCGCTTGCCGATACCCCATCCATGCCGCAGATTTGCGCAACAGGGCATCGGGGCGATCGAGCATGAAAATCAGGCACTTGGCGATCGCCGCAAGCTGTAGCGCAATGGCGCTGGTCGGCTGCAGCCGGGAGCCGGATTTCGAGCCGCCTCCGCGCGCTACGGATACTATCGACATCGAACCTCGAAGTTCGCTCGTCGCAGTACCCGTAACTGCCGATCTGACCGCGCTCGAAACGCAGATGTCGAAAGAGATACCGCGAACCTTGTGGACCATCGACCGCAAGGACCAGACCTGCGCCGCATCGAAAAAGGTCAAGGTGGCCTTCGTCAAGCTCAAGACCCCCACCATCAAATGCGACATCGTGGGCACCGTGACACGCGGACGCGTGACGATCGACGGTCGTGGACGCGACATCATCCTCACGATGCCGATCCATGCCGAAATCAAGGCGCAGGATATTGCCGGTATCCTCAAACAGGAAACCGCAACGGGAGATGCCAGGGTGCGTGTCGTCGCCCGGCTTTCGATCGACAGNCAATGGAACCCGCAGGGCAANGTCGACATCCAGTACGACTGGACCGACGAACCCCACGTCGATTTCCTCGGGCAGCGTATCGAGTTCACCAGTGACGCGGACGCCAAACTGAAACCCGTGATCGCGCGCCTGGAACGCAATTTGCCGCAGGAACTGGCGAAGCTGGGTCTGCGGGAAGATATNGAACGCCTNTGGGGCGAAGCCTTCACATCCCTNCAGCTTAACGAGACGAACCCGCCGGTCTGGATGCGGATCGTGCCCGAACAACTCTATTANGGCGGCTACACGCTGCGCGGNAANCGCATGGAGTTGCGACTGGGCATGAAGGCGGTGACCGAAACGTTCGTCGGCAAGCGTCAGCCAGACCCAAAGCGCAAACCCTTGCCGCCACTTGCAAAGCTCGAAGAGCAGCCTGGCAAGATGCAGTTCTTCATCCCCGTCATCGCAGATTACAAACAACTCGAACCGGTGGTAGCCAAAGCTTTGGTCAAACGGTCCGCGCGGCCATTCGAAGTGCCCGGGATCGGGCCGGTCAACGCAAGGTTCGGCCAGGTCGTTGCCTATGGCACTACCGGAAACCGCATCGCGCTGGGCCTGACTTTCAAGGCAGCCCGAGCCGACGAAAAGTTCGGCGATGCGACCGGCCAAGTTTGGCTGACCGCCCTCCCCGTCAACGAGCCGGGCTCTCGCAAGGTCAGTTTTTCCAACCTCGAAATTACCGGCGATACCGATCGCGACACCACCGATTTCCTTTTGCAGATCGCCAATTCGCCCGGGTTTTCCCAAACCATTGCGACTGCTTTGACGCAGAATTTCGAAGAAGATTACGATGAATTGATGGCCAAGATCGCCAATGCCATCGATACCAAGCGCGAAGGCGATGTCGTCATTCGTGCGCAGATCGAAGAGGTGAAGACCGGACGCCTGAAGGCGGCGGGACAGGGCCTGTATTTGCCAGTCTGGGGGACGGGCACGGCATCGGTGATCCTCGCCCCCCGTTGACGGCTATCTACACTTCGCTGGGGTAGATCGGCTGAATATCGACTGGAATATCGCTCATTGCGGCGAAACGTCCGCGCGCCCAATCGTCGAGCTTGGCATAACGAGCGAAGAACGCCTTGGTCCCTTCGTAATCGCCATTCGCCTGCAGCATCAGCTGGTCATGCAAAAGGTCGCGCAGGCCAGCTTCCATTTTCGCATAGTCGACGATGTAGCGGTTGGCAGCCGCATCCCAGGTAAACGCACCCTTTTCCTTGAGATATCCGTATTGCAATGCTGCGCCTTTGCCGTGTGCCTCATCGATCCCGAAGCGCATCGCGCGGAAAATACCGGCGAAATAGCTGGCATAAAGTTGCTGCTTCTCGGCAGCGGGGATTTCGCCCTTCTCCATCATGAACAGAATGTTCCAGACGCCCATCACGTCGGCCTTGCTCTCTTCCAGCGCCGAATACTGTTCCTTCAGTTCCTCGTTCACCGTCGTCTGGCGGCCATCCTTGGTAATCGTACCGGGCCCGAGGCTGTGGGACAGTTCATGGAACAGCGTTTCCAGTTCCATGTACTTCTTCGCAACCAGTGCGGCCTGATCCTGTTTCAGCACGACATCGCCGATAGGATCCAGAATGCGTTCGTATTTCGCGCCGAGTACGTTGGCGAGAATGACCTTCTTGGCACCTTTGGCTTCGCGCACCCGCTCGTCATTGGGAAGGTTGAAAGCGATGGTTTGTACGCCTGGTACATTGTCGCCCCCACCGTGGATCTGATCGGCCACCGCGATGGGGCTTTCGAAGCCGCGCTGGAAATTCTTGTAGCGATCCTCGATCGGAAGGTTGCCTTCCATATCGCGCAGGTAATTCTTGTACTTCGCCAAAGCGGCGCTCTCTTCGGGATTGCGCAGCGTGACGAAGCTTTCGAAAGCGGTTTTCGTACCGTACAGACGGTCGGTATAGACTTCGTAGGGTCCAATCGCGACTTCGATCGGCGTGTCGGCCAAGTCCATCCACGCCATTTCGCTTTCGTAATAATCGTCGGACAATGACGATGGTAATCTGGGAGCTTACGAAGGCAATTCGATTTGCTCTGATGCGCCTTTGGCATTCGACCGGTCAGTCCAGTACCAGACGGCGTGGTCTGGCGAAGCGATCCTGTCGAGCGATTTCGACGGGCCTTTCAACTTCCTTGTTGGCGGGATTTATGCGCAGACCGATGTCAGCGAGAACAGTTATTACGTAAACTCCTTCGGTCTCGATTATGCGACCGGGATACTCGGGACGTTTTCCGCCTTCGCGGCAGGTGCCCCGCCGTCCTACCTCGCCACGTCGATGTATCGCAACAATACGACCGACTTCAAACTGAAGAGCTTCGGGATCTTTGGTGAAGTCTATTTCGATATAACCGACAGCCTGACCCTTACCGGAGGTATTCGTTACAATGACGATACGAAGTCGGTATCGGCACGCACAACTCTGGCGAACTTTCTGAATCCGTTCGGGAATGGTGATCCGTTTACCTCGCCCTTCGTCGGAAGCTTCGATGCCGATGCCGGGATGGACGGTAACCAGCTACTGCAACAGCGCGACGTCAGTTTCGATGCGATTACCGGACGCGCGGTGCTCGATTATGCGATCTCGCCCGACAACAGCCTCTACTTCTCTTATTCGCGGGGGTATAAATCGGGCGGCATTAACCCGCCGCTCTCGCCGGTCTTTGCCGTGTCAGAAAGTTTCGGTTCGGAAAAGATCGACGCTTTCGAAATCGGCTCGAAGAACACCTTCCTCGATGGNGCGGCGCAGATCAATCTCACGGGCTTCTATTATAAGTACAAGGACNTGCAGCTCAGCCGTATCGTCGCTCGGACGTCCGTCAACGATACGATCGATGCCAACATCTGGGGNCTCGAACTCGAAAGCATTTTGCGCCCGAGTTACAATTGGGTGATCAACATGAACCTCAGCTACCTCAACGCGAAGGTGGCCGGTGACCAGTTCTTCAGCAATCCCCGCGATCCAGGGGGCGGCGATCCGCTGGCCGTCATCATCAAGGACATNTCNAACGGNTCNCTGTGNGCNGTNACGGGNGCNGGNGCNAATACGTTCGTTGGCCTGGTCAATGGCGGGCTCGGCCTTCAGGGGCCTGGACCATTTCCGGCAGATGGGGGCATCGCGTCCAACGGCGCGTTCAGTAT
>FUFK010047372.1_pt1 | contig 39986 bp, 35 predicted proteins | sample 1021851 | NCBI WGS metagenome assembly FUFK01 (sample SAMEA51879418, study PRJEB19060) | metagenome
TCCCGATGTCAACCGGACTGCTTAGCGACCATATCCCGAATGGTCGGCCCGGGCAGTTTGCACTGCCATCGCCTTATATTTTCAAGCGATGGCGGGCGAGGCGCCTATGCATCTCGCGTCTTGAGCCATTCTTCGAGCCATTTGATCGAATATTGGCCGGTTTTCACGTCGTCCTGCTGCAAGAGTTCCTGGTGCAAGGGGATGCTGGTTTTGACACCCTCGACAACCATTTCTTCCAATGCGCGCTTGAGGCGCATCATGCAGCGTTCGCGGTCGCGACCATAGACGATCAGCTTGGCGATCATGCTGTCGTAATAAGGCGGGATCGAATAGCCTGCGTAGAGCCCGCTATCGACGCGCACATGCATGCCGCCCGCGGCGTGATAATAGGTGACCTTGCCGGGGCTGGGCGCGAAGGTGAAGGGATCTTCCGCGTTGATGCGGCATTCGATCGCATGGCCCTTGAACTCGATCTGATCCTGTCGGCAGGACAGTTCCTTGCCCGATGCGATACGGATCTGTTCGCGCACCAGATCGATACCGGTGATCATTTCGGTCACCGGGTGTTCGACCTGGAGGCGCGTGTTCATCTCGATGAAATAGAACTCGCCGTTTTCCCAGAGGAACTCGATCGTGCCGGCNCCGCGGTAAGCCATGTCGCGCATGGCCTGGGCGCAGATTTCGCCCATGCGGTCGCGCTCTTCGGTCGAAAGGACGGGCGAGGGCGCCTCTTCGAGGACCTTCTGGTGGCGCCGCTGGAGCGAACAGTCGCGTTCGCCCAGATGGATGGCATTGCCATTGCCGTCGCCGAAGACCTGGAATTCGATGTGGCGCGGATCGCCGAGATATTTCTCGATATAGACGGTGGCATCGCCGAACGCGGCTTTCGCTTCGCTTCCGGCCTGCTTCATCAAGGTTTCGAGCTGGTCTTCGCTTTCGCAGACCTTCATGCCGCGGCCGCCGCCGCCGCTCGCGGCCTTGATGATCACGGGATAGCCGATTTCCGCCGCAATCTCGCGCGCTTCCTCAACCGTTTCGACAGCGCCGTCGGATCCGGGCACGAGCGGCAGGCCAAGGGCGCCGGCCGTTTTCTTGGCTGCAACCTTGTCGCCCATCGTGCGGATATGCTCGGGCTTGGGCCCGATCCAGGCGATGTCGTGCGCTTCGACGATCTCGGCGAACTTCGCGTTTTCGGACAGGAAGCCATAGCCNGGATGGATCGCATCGGCATGGCTGACTTCGGCGGCCGAAATGATGTTCGCGATGTTGAGATAGCTGTCGGTCGCGGCCGGGGGGCCGATGCACACGGCATGATCGGCCAGACGGACATGCATGGCATCGGCATCGGCGGTGGAGTGCACCGCGACGGTTTCGATACCCATTTCATGAGCCGCGCGGTGAATGCGCAGCGCGATTTCGCCCCGGTTGGCGATCAGGATACGGGAAATGCTCACGGGCGACCTCAGCCGATGCTGACGAGCGGCTGGTCGAATTCGACCGGCTGAGCGTTCTCGACGTGGATCGCCTTGACGGTCCCGGCCTTGTCGGCGGTGATCGGATTCATGACCTTCATCGCTTCNACGATGAGGAGGGTCTGCCCTTCCTTCACGCTGTCACCGACTTTGACGAAGTCGGGTGCGCCCGGTTCGGCAGCGAGATAGACGGTCCCGACCATGGGCGATTTGATCGCGCCGGCAAAGTCGGCAGCGGGNGCTTCGGGCGAAGGCGCGGCGGCNGCAGGTGCCGCTGCAGCNGGAGCNGGCGCGGCCATCTGCATCGGCGCTGCCATCGGAACGCCGCCGCCGCGCGAAACGCGGATCTTGCGCTCTCCGTCTTCCACTTCGATTTCGGTGAGCCCGGTGTCGCCCAGCATCTCTGCCAGTTCGCGAACGAGAGCGGTATCGACGTTCATGCCGGACTTGCCGGCGCTGCCCTTATGGTCGGCCATGGAACCCCTTGAGTGTTGTTTGGCCCGCCTATGCTCGCGCCGCGCAGATAGGGCAAGGGGGCAGGGACGCTTTTACANGGCNGCNGCCTTCTCCAACGCTACGGCATAGCCGTTTGCGCCCATGCCTTTCACNTCGTCCACCGCCGCCATGCCGACNTAGGANAGGTGCCGAAACCCTTCGCGTGTCGCCGGGTCGGACAGGTGAACTTCGATTACCGGCACGTCGATGGCCTTGATCGCATCGAGCAGGGCTATCGACGTGTGGGTATAGGCAGCGGCGTTCAGCAACACCGCCTTGGCGCCCGNGGTGTGCGCCTCGTGCAGCCAGTCGACCAGTACGCCTTCATGATTGGTCTGACGGAAGTCGACGACGAGGCCGATCTCGCCCGCCTTCTGTTCCAGCATTGCGGCGATATCGGCCAGGGTGGTCGAACCGTAAATCTCTGGCTCACGCGTGCCGAGCAGGTTGAGGTTGGGGCCGTTGAGGACGAAGACAATATCGGTCATGCCGCGGGTTTAGCGGCAATCGGCAGGACCTCAAGCGTCGGTACCCTTCGCTTTTCCCCACTGGCGAGCAGCAGTGTAGCCGAGGTACCCCGTACCGAAGAGCGCGTATAAGGATTCCGGCAGGGCGGCGAGGTAGTCGGTCATGCCTTTGGCGATGGCGCGGGCGGTGGTCGGATCGAAAGCGGCAATTATTCCCATCGGCAGGCTGAACAGGATCAGCGTATACATGACATAGAGAAAGCTCGGCCGTGCGCGGCTGGTCCACCCATCGGCACTGCGCGCTTCGGCGACTATGGCGGAAAGCCGTGCTTCGATCGTACGCAGTTCTTGCGTTCCCTGCAGCGCGAGCAGTTCGAGTTTCGCTTTTTCGCGAGCTTGTTTGTCGGGGATCACCTTGTCGATGATCGCTGCGATTGGTCCGATAACTGTTTCGAAAACCATGTTTGCCTCCAATACTAAAGAGGCGGTTCAGATAACCATATCGGTTCGTGTAGGAAACATGATTATGTTCAATGAAGCGCGTATATCACCAAAAGGGTTCTCGTGTGATCGGCTATTTCACCATGAATCGTGCCCTGACCGTGGCGGTCCGCCCCGCGATCAGGACGCCGGTGGGGCTGACGCGAAAATCGGACACGGCCGGATCACATCCGTCGGCATCGGGAGTGGGCGTGTAATTCCACGTGGTCCCGCCATCGGCGGAGAATTGCAGATTGTCGGTCGTATTTCCCAGCGCGACAAAGCTGTAGCCAAGGCCCGATGCGGGGCTGCCGCTTGAAAAAAGTACTGGACCGCTCCCCGGACCAACGAGATTCGCGAGACACATCTTCGCGTCGGCGGGCGCGTCGTCCGTGATGATCACCGTATTACTGTCGGTGTTATCGCTGCCCGTATTGCTGACGGTGATAAGGTATTCGATCAGCGCGCCCGGTATCGCCTTCGGATTGGATGTCCCGTTGACCGGGTCGGAAATGACCGAACTGACCTTGGTGACGGCGAGAGTGGTATAGGGGCGGCAGAAATTGATGTCGTGCAAGGCTATGCCCTGTTGGCCAGGATTGGTCGGCGCGTTGGTATGGTTGCCATAAGTGATGACGATCGTGTCGACCTTGGCGGTGAAGGTGACGACCAGATTGCCAGCCGAAGAATCGTTGTCAGATGCGCCATCCCCGATCGCCGTATTGCCGGTCACATAATTGGCATTGCCGTTGCTGAGCGTCGGCGTCACCGAAGCGCCGCCATTGGTACCGGTCACAACCACCCTGTCGGTGAACTGGTTCGCGGCATAGTCGACATCGAAAATCGTGAACTGGACGCCGTCGAACGCGCGCGGCAATGTGACGGTGATGGTGACTGCACCGTTACGGCTCGACTGGTCGGATACGACCGCCAGGCTCCGCTGTGCTGGTGAAAGTCCCCCCGTGAACGCGCTTTGCAGCGTGGGTGACTGACCACCGAAAGTGGCGTTGTTAAGGTAGGCACCATCATTGCTGAGGTTGAAAGCGATGTTGCCGAACGCCCCCAGCGCGTAGGTATTGCTGGTCGAGCCGGCTGCCCAGCTGATGGCGGGCGAATCCCAGTCGAACAGCGTGGAGCCGTTAGGGCAGTTTACTGCCGGTACGATTCCAGCCGCGCGTCCTGCGACGACGGTGAACGTCGCCGATGCGAAATCGTCTTCCGTCGTTATGCCGTTGTCGGGCGTGGAATCGCTATCGATGATGCTGCTGGAAATGATTTCGGCGGTACTGGTGATCGTGGTCCCGGCATTGGCCGAAATCGTGCCCCTGATATCGAGCGTCGCGCTGGCCCCCGGCGCCAGTGTGGGGACGGACCAGACCCTGGTGCCGGCGTTGAAACTGCCGGCGCCAGAGGCGGACGAGAAAGTAAACTGGCCGGGAAACGTATCCCGCACCGCGATACCCGATGCGGAAGAAGGCGAGTTCGATGCATTGCTGACCGTGAGGCGGTATATCGCCTGGCCGCCATTGGCCGGCGGGTTGCCGATGAGAACCTTCGTCAGCGACAGATCGGCATAATTCGCAGGCGCCGACCTCAAATAGAGATCGGCCCGCACGAACTGTCCGTTATCGGCTGCAGGATAGAGATCGCATATTTCCAGTCGCCACGTACCGGCGGATGTTTCGCCGTCGAATGCGGAAAGCAGGCTGCGGGGCTGATAGGTGTTCTGATAGGGCGGCGCGCTTGTCGAATGGTTGCGGTTTGCCCCGTCCGTATTGACCAATTGCGTTGCCGCATCGTCGAGCAGGACGTTGAAGTTGTCGCCGCTTATGCTTTGCGTGTCGCCATTGGTCAGTTGCACGCGCGTCCCGGTCGGGGACTGTAGCGTGAACTGCAGATCGCCGCGCCAGCCATGCGTGGCCAATATGCCGATGTTCACGTCGGCCACCATGAAAGTGTTGCCCACGGCAAAGGTGCGAACCAGCGGGGTGGTGCAGACGGTCGTGCCGTTGATCGTACCGCTGGTGGTATTGGAGAAAGTCGATGTCGACTGCGCACCGGCGGGCACGGCAACCGCCGTCAGGACGGTGAATATCAACAGGCGGACGAAATGGGCCGTCATGCTCCGCCAACTCCCTGAAACCATCCACTTCATCATGCTACAGGCATACGCAAACATGGTTAAAGGCCGGTTTAGATCATGGTAACCCATCGTCTCGCCACCTATCGGCCCAGGCCGAGGAACGAGAAGGTATCGGCATCGAACTTGATCCGGATCGAGGCGTATAATCCCTCGTCTGTTTCGCGCGCGGCGGAGAAATCCTGGTCGCGAAAACCTGCGAAATTGTAGCCCACCGTTATCAGAGCGTTGTCCGCTGGACTGAACCCGACGTTGGGACCGATGGCATAGCTCGTAAGGCCGTCCTCCAGACCTTTGCGAACCGTGCCTCGCGCGCCGATTTCGAAACGCTCGCCAAGGCCGAACTTTGCATCGAGTCCGCCCAGCAGGGTGGTGCCCGCGTAGTCGTAACCTTCGAATTGATCGAAATTGTGCCGCGCGCCGATGAAAATGCCGAATTCGTGGCGACGGACCATCTGTCCGCTCGCATCCCGTCCCCGTGGCGACCAGTTGGTCGAAAGGCTGGCGATCAGGCGGCTGGACTTGGCATCGCCGTCCACCAGCAATGCCGTATTGCCNGCAGCGCCTGCTTCACCGGCCACGGCATCGGTGACTTCATCGCTACGAAACTCCAGCTTTCCNAGGAANGCGANGGCGGNTTCGGNGGGACGGTGCGCGATGGCAATCGCCGCGTCCATGATTTGGGTTGCAGCTCCATTGTCGGCNTTCGCTTCCGTCCAGGNAAAGCCCGATCCGACGATGCTGCCTTCGCCCAGCTGGCGGATCGCACCGAGGGTCAGGCCTTTGCGATCGGCGAATTCGCCATCGCGATATTCGGCGCGCCCCGTGGCGCTCCACCGATCCTTGCGCCACGCCATGCCAAGGGTGACCGCGTTGAAGTCTTCGAACAGCGTGCCGTCCTGGCCCAGTTGTCCCCCGCTAGCCACGGGCTGAGCCGGATTGACGACGTCGGAAACCGTGTTGCTGCCGCCCAGAGTGCGATTGCCGTCGATCGTGGCATCGATCGTCAGGGCAGGCGTTACCTGAAGCGACTGGGCCAGGCCAAAGGCGGCAAAGCTGCGATTGCCATATTCGCCAATGTCCTGCCGGCCCAGCGAGGTGACGGCCTTCGCGCCTTCCCATGGGGTCACCTCGAGCCCGCCCTTAATGGTGCGCGAGTCGATCTCGGCACCGTCCGCCAATTCGTAAAGACCGACGATCCGGACATTCTCTGTCAGCGCATATCGGGCACCAATCCGGTGCCGCGCCGGTAAATCGATCGATTCCGCGCTGTCCAAGGCGATGCTGGTGGATGCACTCAGCTCGAGCCGGTTGTCGAGCAAGCGCTGGGTAACGCCCCCTTCCAGAACGGTTGAATCATTGCGTGTGCCATCGGCTAGGCGATCGGCGAAGTGCGCGATGCCCAAACGCAGGTCGCTCGTCTGCGTCGTATATCCCAGCTGGATCTGCGCTGCCCGGCGGCGGCCGTCATCGGTGAGGCTGTCATCCTGCCACAGGCTGCCAAGGATCGAGAGGTTTTCGCCCAGCTTGATCCGCGCATCGGTGCCGAACTTGCGCCGACCCTGCTCGGCGCCATTCTGCTGGCCTACTCCATATTCTGCGTCGAGCGAGCGGGCATAGGCGATCACGTCGACCGATCCGGTCTGGTGCTGTGCTTCGACCAGCCAGCCGGCAGAAGTCTCTCCATCGCGGCGGCTCGCAGCGACTTCTGCACGCAGTTCCGTGCTGTTGCCGAACCTGGCACGCAGATCGACGGCACCCATGTCGGTTCGCGATCCGTCACCCTTGTCCGTCACGGCAGTCGCACCGATGCGCACGGCGCCGTCTGGCGCAGTCCAATCGGTCCGAAGGCCTGCGTTGAGCTCGCCATCGGAGAACCCGTCGATCTCGTAATCGACCACCACGAATTGCGGATTGAGGTCGAAGTCCCGACTGAGAACGGGTTCCTTGAACGTGATCGTTCCGGACAGGCGATCGATGTCGTAATCGATGAAACGGACCAATTCGTTAGAAGAAACAATCAGTTCGGAACGAAACCTGTCACGAACTTCGAGCACAACCTTTTCGCTGTTGGCGATCAGGCCGCGGCTCGATAGGCGGTAGGGGCCGGTAATGCCCTGTCCCTGGATCTCGTCCCGGCGGAAGCGGGTGGCGATTTCTGCTGCGAAACCCTGCGCACGGAACTGGCCCAGGCGCGCTTCCGCCTTCACGCCGGTTGCAGTGCGGTTGTACCGGGCAAGACGGGTCTGGTCGAAGCCGGTTTCGAAATCGCCGTAAAGCGCATAGAACGTCGCCGTTTCCACTCGCAGATAAAGCTTCTCACGCGATGCCGCGTCGAAGCGGCGGGTCGATGCATCGCCGAACACCGTGTAATAAGCGTCCGGATCAAGCGTACCGAGCACACGCTGGTCTTCGGCCTGCTTCGCGCTGTCATAGGCGAGGGTGACGAGATATTTCCCGAGCACNCGGCCCTTGGCATAGAGGGCNACGCGTGCTTCGTCNCCAAGATCGCTGTCGAANCGNCCGGCGCGTTCCATATTCTCGGCNACGGTCCGNGCGCCCACAGANCCTTCGGCGAGACCGATCACCGTCCATTCGATGTCGCCGGGCACGATCCATGTCTCGAGTTCCTGTTCACGTACGATTTCGCCATCGTCGAACCGGAAGTCGAGCCGGACCGAGCCGCTCACCATGGTCGGGGCAAGTTCGATCAGCGCAATCCCGTCGGTGCCGCCGACGACCCAGCGGGCCGANCTCGCTTCGAGGCCGGTCAGTTGATCGAGCTGCTGGCGTTCGATCTGTTCGGCGCTCTGATAGGGGGCGCTGAGCGTAAACTCGCCGGCCACGCCTTCGCGCAAAGGCCGGTTGTTGCGATCGAGCACGCGCACGGCAACCACGGGCCGTGTACGCCCGTCTGCCACAAGGTTCGACAGCTCGGGTACCAGTTCGACTTTCGCGGGAGCGGTGGTGAAGAAGACCTCACGCTCGATCGTCTCGTTGATTTCGCCGAAGCTGTTTATGATGTCTGCGCTCAGCATCGTGCGTTCGTGCTTCAGCGGAATGCCGCGCCACTGGCTCACAGCGTATTTGCCGGCCTCTGCCTCGCGGGTGCCTTCGAAGTTGAGGCCGCTTACAGGCTGGCCGTCGACACGAAGCGCGATTTTCTGTCCCTTGCGGTGCCGGATTGCGACGCGAATAGCCGGNGCACGTGGATTGTGACCGATTTCNGGGGTCAGCCAGCCNTCGGGGCCNTCGCCCAGGGCGATCCAGTCGGTCGCCGGGCCGTTTGCTTCAGGCACGNCGTCGCCTTCGCGCTCCGCGTCCGCTTNGNCCNNGNCTGTCTCGACGACCNTCTCGACNNNCGAAGGGAGGGCGTTTTCAGGCAGGCGCGCATGGAAATCTGCGACGACAAGCGATCCGCCCTGTCCAATGACGAAGCGCGACGTTGCGCTGCCCGCGTTGCGCGTGTCGCGATGACAATTCACGAATTCGCCGCCCTCGGGCAGCGTCATGCGGGAAGCCTGGACCACGTGCGTGCCCGGCACGACGCCTTCGAAGTGATAGCGCCCCTCACTGTCGGTCATTGCAAAGCTGCCGTCTTCGAGCATGACACGTACGCCCGGAATGCCGCGCCGAGAGTCGATGAGCGAACAATCGCCTGCAGTCACGCGCCCGATGATAGTCATCCGGCTGGCAATTGCCTCGCGTTCGATTTCGACGCTGGTGCCGGCAATGATTTCCCGCCCGAGCGAGTCGATCGCCACAGCGCGATTTTCGGCATCGCCCGACGGCGCATCGGGGCGCACGGTCATGGCGTAGGTNACGCGGCGCGTAGCACCGCCGGCGATGTCGCCGAGTTCGATCCNNAACTCGCTCCCATCTGCCGAGAACTGNGCTNCGTCCTCGATACGCTCGCCGTCGACCCGCACNGANTCGCGGCGGAACCTCAACCAGCGTGACGGGGTGTCGACAAGCACGACATTGCGCTTCACGCGCGAAGCGTCGGGGTTCTGCACGGTGATCGCATAGAAGATCGCATCGCCCGGTTCGGCGCGGTCGCGCGACGCTGTTTTCGCGACCGTCACCGCGCCGCCAGACCAATCGAGCGGAATGTCGATACGGCGGGGAACCTGGTCGACGAGGACGAACCTGTCCCCGAAGGAGCCATCGACTATGACGAAGGTGCTGCCNTCCTCGCGCACAAGCTGNNGAAGCNGCGNCGGGGTCGCAACCGACGGGGCGGTATACATGTCTGGTGGCTCGACCAGGACGCGATAGCTCCCCAGCGCGGTGAGGGGGAACCAGTATTCGCCGGGACCAATCTGATATGTATTGCCCGCCGCATCCGTAATCGCCTGCCCGCTGATAACGGTAGAAGGCCAGCGGGTTATTCCATCCTCCGCGAAGACCGTGGCGGGCTGGCCGGTCGCCGCATCGATCAACGTCACGCGTGCGCCGCTGATCTCTTCGCCGGTTTCGCTGTCGAACACTACGCCGAAAGGGTCNGCCAGCACGTCAACCGTCGCCGTTGCAACGATGACCGCGCTCCCCNGCGCATGGATCTCGATTTCNACCGTNCCGCCATCCTTCACCCCCAGCCGGCAGTCCGTGGCCGACGGGGCAGGGGGAACATGGTGTGTGAGGATGCGGCCGATGAAATGGCCCGTATTCTCGCCGGTNTCGAAAATGGTCAGGCGTTCGCTGTCCCCGGCACTGCTGATTACCTGGACATCTACCGAATCCACTACCCTCGGATCGATATTCGCCACCGGAACCAGCACGTCGAAAAGAATGGAACCGCCNGGAGAAACCTTGTCGGAAGTCTCGACGATGGCGGAAATCAGCTCGGCATCGGTATTGCCAGCTTGCTGTGCAACCTTGGCCGATGCGATCGACGCGGTATCGCAGCGTGGTGCGCGATAGGATATGCCGGTACCCGATCCCGTGGTCGGCCGGTAGACGGTGATAACCGGTTTTGATCGGTCCACATCGACCGATACCGTATTGGATGTTGTTTCGTAGGTATCGCCGCCAACCACCCATTTTGTATGGGCAATATTGTCGATCGTCTGTGCGTGAACGGCTTCTCCGGACACGACGACCGACAGCAGCGCTGCAAGGAGCGCTGCTGCCAGAAGCCGGAAGGAAAAGCGAAAACGCATTGTTTGGAAGTCGNGCTGGCGATCAGTCGATCGTGACGCGGAAATAGACCGAGCGCGATTGCGAAGGGGCGATGTTGCTGAGGTCCGCGGTGATCTCGTGCGTACCGCTGATGTAACTGGCCGTCGGCGTGGGCAGATTATCGCCCCGTGTTCCGCTGGCGCAGCTGGCATTGCCATCCACGAAGATACCGAATGCGGTCAAATAGGACACATCAGCCGGCAGATCGTCGTTGACATCGATATTCGTGCCCGTCGCCCCTCCGGCCGCGTTCGACACGACGATGCAATATTCGATCGTGGCGCCCGGAATTGCCTTGGGATTGGTCGGCCCGTTTACGGGGTCGCTGACGATGCGGCTGGTCTTGCTGACCGACATGGTCGCGCCGGCAACGACATATTTGCCGACATCGGAATAGGCTCCGTCGCGCGCTGCATCGGTGGTGCCCGCACCATCGGTGAAGACGGTGTCGACGCCTGCCGTATTGGCCCCGGCTGTCTGCGTGATGGCCGCGCCCTGCGTCCCGGCGGTGCCGCCTTCGCGGGCCGTGCCGGTCAACACGACATCGAATTCGTTGCCGTTGACTGCACCAAGGCCGATGTCGGCGATGACGATCACGGCGACGGTTCCGTCGGCAGCGACTTCGTCGAGATAGGTGATCGGGCCGGCGGCCAGCTCGGCGGCGCTCAGGCTACGGTCGCCATTGGTGTCGCGATAGACTTCGAAATTGGCGATATTGGCGGCATTGCCCACATTGAGCGCTGCAGCCAGCCGGATGTCGACGACGGCGTTCGACAGGTTCGTCACGTCGAACGCGAGAACCTGGTTCTGAGCCCCCGGGGCGACCGACGTTGCGGCTGTCCCGGCAAAGTCGACCAGCACGTCGATCTTGCGATCGACCGTAAAGGTATTGGATGCGGTTACGGCCGTCTGTGTCACACCGCCCACGTCGAAACTGACGGAGACATTGTTCGTGATCGAACTGCCCGCGGTACTGCCCCCCGCCAGGGCGGGGCTGGCGCTGAATGCAATGAGCGCAATCGTGCTCACTGCCCCCAGCAATTGCTTGCTGCGTTTCATTCTACTCTTCCTTCTGATGTACCCTGCATTCCCCTGTCCGCCCGCAAGGTGTGGCGGTTATCGTCCGCCGGTCAGCGGATGATGGCTGGATATTCGAGACGCCCGCTTTCCCCCGGTGCGACCGAGGGGAGTGTCCAGCGGACATGAGTGACATCGGCCTGAATTGCCGGACGGGAGCCGCCGTCCTCGGCAATGACGGAAAGCTGTGAAAGCGTGCCGAAGCTCTTGCCGCCGTCGACCGATACGATCAGCGTGGTGTCGGCATCCGGCGCCAGGCGTACTGCCGGCGGCAACGGATTGGTGACGACGAAGTTATCTACCGCTTCGTCGCTGCCGTTGTTGTAGTCCGTCCCGAAGATCAGCCGATCGCCCGGGACGATCGTATTGGGCTCGACCAGCTCGGTAACTTCTTTGCCGGACGCGTCAAGTGAGACCGTTTCGTGCATCACGCTGCCTGATAGCGATATCGCCTGATCCTGCGCGGACAGCGGAGCAGTGCCCGCCGTCGTTGCTAGAAGGGATATGAAGAATATGATAAAAATACGCATAAATCAGACCTTTATGATCGAATGCTAAGTGTCAATCTATAGTAACCTGGAATGTCACGGTACGGCTCGATCCGCCCGACACGGTGCCGAGATCGACCGAAATTCCGCTCGTGCCGAAGCGCCCGGCATCTGCGTCGGCAGCGTCGGTGAGGGTGGCCCCGTCGAGTTTCAGCGAACCTGCAACGTAGGTAGTGTCGGCGGGCGCAGCGTCGGTGACGACAAGGTCGGAAACCGACCCGCTGCCTCTGACTTCGGCGCGTATCGCGTAGGTGATGGTTGCGCCCGGCACGATGCCGGTACCGCCGAACGGATCGCGCACAGTTGCGGATTTGATAAGGTCCACATCGGTGATGCCGACGCTCAACGATCCGGTCGCAGTGGCATTGGCCCCGGTTGAACCGACGATGGCGTTGCCGCCGCCGGCACCCTGGCCTGCGAACGCCGTGCCCGGTGCCCCGGTCCCGGTCACCGCTTCGGCAAGAAGGCTCACATCGCTCTGGTCGCCATCGGCAACTCCGCCCGGAATGGTTACGAGGACGAAGACGGTCAGGCTCGCATCGGCAGCGATTGCCGCTGTCGTGGCAGGCCCTGTCAGCATTTGATCGACGCCCGGATCGTACACCCCGTTGCTGTTCGTATCGACCGCTATGCCATTGACCGTGGTGTCGAAGTCGTTGCCCGCCACGGCGGGGTTGGCGCTAAGCGTATAAGCCTCTGGCCCGTTGCCTGTGTTGGTCAGTTCGAAAGTCAGGACCGCCGATCCCGGCGCGGCCGAAACGGGTCCGGAATCGCGTGACGTGACCGTCACGTCGAGCAGTTCGTCGACCTTTACCGTGATGGTGTTGGAAGGGATCGTCACCGGGCCCGCTCCACCGTCATAGGTGGCGCTCGCGGTGTTCTCGATCAGTGTCCCGGCCTTCACGCCGCCGGCATGTGCAGGCGTCGTGATCAGGGCTGCCGCGATGGCCAGCGGGGCGAGGGCGAGGCGGAATGGCGCTTTTGTCATGCGCCAGAAGTTAAGGGAAAGTGGTAATGGAACCGTTAAAACATACGCGTTTTTGCGTAAGCTTGCCGCGCGACGCGATGGTAAACGCGATCCTTACATTCGCACCACTCGCTTAACATATCGTGCGATTGGGCGCGCCAGCATCCGTTGGCTAGACCGGCTGCATCGGAATATAGCCGCGCAAAGATCCGCGCCGATACCAGGGTGGCGGTACGGCCGCACGCACTTGAAGCGCGGCGTGAAACGATCGTGAAAGGGGGAAACCACTGGTCGGGATGACTGGATTCGAACCAGCGACCCCCACACCCCCAGTATGGTGCGCTACCAGGCTGCGCTACATCCCGAAACCAGTGGAGGCGGCCCTATAGGGCCCGTGTCTGTGCATGGCAAGCGTACTTCGCCGCCAATTCGTTGCCCCGGCACCGCAATACTGCTAACCGCGCCGCACTTCCGCATATGGAAGGTGCCCGACCGCTTGAACAGCGGGCAGGCGTCACCCAATTGCGGACCCGACAGATACTGCAATTTCCTACAGGTATACCTTCGATGATCGATATTCTCGCCGCCGCCGGAAGTGCTTCCGCAGCACCGGCATGGACCGGCTGGGTGCTGCCGCTCGGCATGCTCCTGATCCTGTGGTTCCTCATCCTGCGTCCGCAAATGCGCCAGCAGAAGCAGCACCGCGAACGTGTTGCCGGCCTCGCCAAGGGCGACGAAGTGGTTACGGCCGGCGGTCTTGTCGGCAAGATCACCAAGGTGGACGAGCATTTCGTGCATGTCGAACTTGCCAAGGGCATGACCGTCAAGGCGGTCCGCAACACGATCGGTGAAGTGCTGTCCTCGCGCAGCACACCGGCCGCGAACGACTAAGCAGGGGCGCAACCTTCCATGCTCGAATTCTCTACCTGGCGTAAAGTCTGGTTGTGGGTGGTGACGCTGCTATGCGTCGCCGCCGCGCTGCCCTCGCTGCTGTCCGCAACCAGTGTACGCTGGCCCGACTTCCTGCCCGACCCGATGGTCAACCTCGGCCTCGACCTTGCAGGCGGTAGCCACATCCTGCTGGAAGCGGATGCTTCGCAGGTAGCCACGCAGCGCCTCGACAACATGGAAGAAAACGTGCGCAACACCATGCGCAACGCCGAACCGCGGATCCGCATCGGCGACGTTTCGACTCGTGACGGACGGCTCAGCTTCGTGCTGGACGATCCTTCCCAGATCGATCGCGCGCGCGAACTTCTGCTGCCGTCGATCAACGGAACCGGCCTGGTCCGCGAATGGGATATGGCGGTCGAAGACGGCAATCGCATGATCCTTACGCCTACACAGGAAGGGATCAACACGGCGGTCAGCGATGCGATGGAAAGCGCCACCGAAGTGGTGCGCAAGCGTATCGACGAACTCGGAACGCGCGAGCCGACCATTATTCGTCAGGGCGATGACCGCATCGTGGTGCAGGTTCCGGGCCTGCAGGATCCCGAAGAACTCAAGGCGCTGCTGGGCCAGACGGCCAAGCTCGAATTCAAGCTGGTCGATCAGAACGCCCTGCCGAGCGATGTGCAGCAGGGTCTTGCGCCTCCGGGATCGGAAATCTTCCCTTATTCGGAAACATCGGACTTCGCCGGCACGTCGCTCGCCGTTCGCCGTCTCGGCGGCATCCGTGGCGACAGCCTTACCGGCGCACAGCAGAGCTTCGATGCCCAGACCAACGAACCGGTCGTAACGATCCAGTTCGATAGCGACGGCGGCCGCCGCTTTGCCAAGCTGACGACGGAAAACGCAGGCAAGCCCTTTGCCATCATCCTCGATGACAAGGTACTTTCGGCGCCCAACATCAATGAACCGATCCGTGGCGGCACGGCGCAGATCTCGGGCGGCTTCACGGTCGAAACGGCCAACCAGCTCGCAATTTCGCTGCGTTCGGGCGCGCTGCCGGTCGACCTTGCCGTGATCGAAGAACGTACGGTCGGTCCCGATCTCGGCGCCGATTCGATTCAGCGCGGCATGCTCGCCATGGGGCTCGGGTCCTTGCTGGTCATCCTGCTGATGATCGCCAGCTATGGCCGCTTCGGCGTCTATGCGACGGTCGCGCTGGTCATCAACATCGCCATGCTGCTCGGCATTATGGCGGCGCTGAGCACGACGCTGACCTTGCCCGGTATCGCCGGTTTCGTTTTGACTATCGGCGCTGCGGTGGACGCCAATGTGCTCATCAACGAGCGTATTCGCGAAGAACGAAAGCGCGGGCGGCGTGTCGTGGCAGCCGTGGAAACCGGTTATCGCGAGGCGAGCCGCGCGATCTACGATGCCAACATCACCAACTTCATCGCGGGTGTCCTGCTGTTCCTCTTCGGCAGCGGTCCGGTGCGCGGCTTTGCCGTGGTGCTGGTCATCGGCTTGTTCACCTCGGTCTTCACCGCCGTCACGCTGACCCGCATGTGGGTCGCCGGCTGGCTGCGCAAGGCCAAGCCCAAAGACATCTTGCTTTAGGAAGGGCGAGGATATGAAACTGCTCAAGCTCGTCCCCGACGACACCAACATCAAGTTCCTCAAATGGCGCATTCCCTTCTTCGCGGTCAGCATCCTGCTGATCGCCGCAAGCTGGGCGCTGGTTCTCACCAAGGGCCTCAATTACGGCGTCGATTTCGCCGGTGGCCTCGAAGTGCGGGCAACCTTTACCCAAAGCGCGGAAGCCCCTGTCGGCGAACTGCGCGAAAAGGTGGCAACGCTGGGATATGGCGATCCGGTGGTCCAGCGTTTCGGCGAGGACAACCAGGTATCGATCCGCGTGCGCCTGCCTGATGATGTGTCGGCCAACAAGGAAGCTGCACAGGCGGCGGCCAACGAGATCGTCAGCACGCTGCAGAGCGATTATTCGGACTTCCGGCTCGACGGTAACGACAATGTGTCCGGCAAGGTCTCGGGCGAATTCCGATTAACGGCACTTTACTCTCTTCTAGCCGCGATGGCGGCCATTGCGCTCTACATCTGGATCCGCTTCGAATGGCAATTCGGTGTGGGCGCCCTGTTCGCGCTGTTTCACGACGTCAGTCTGACGCTCGGCATGTTTGCCCTGTTCCAGATGGAATTCAGTCTGCAGATCATCGCGGCCATTCTGGCGATCATCGGCTATTCGCTGAACGACACTATCGTCGTCTATGATCGCATCCGCGAAAACCTGAAAAAATTCCGCAAGATGCCGCTGCCGGAATTGCTCGACCTCTCGGTCAACGAGACTCTCGCCCGTACGGTGATGACCTCGCTGACGCTGTTCGTAGCGCTGATCCCGCTTCTGCTGTTCGGCCCGGCCAGCCTGTTCGGCATGGTTGCCGGCATTACCCTCGGCCTGTTCGTGGGTACTTACAGCTCGGTCTATATGTCGGCACCGATCCTCGTGTGGTTGGGGGTGACCAGCGACAGCTTCGTCCCCACCGAAACGGCGACCGACAAGCAGGAGAAGAAGGCGCGCGGCGTAGTCTAGACCAGCGTGTCGTAATAGGCGGCAAGCGCCTTTCCGTTTGCCGCCCAGCTGAATTCATCGACCGCCGCCGCCACCTTTTCGGGTGAGCGGGGGCGGGCGGTCACCAGCTCGATCCCCTCGCGCACCGCGCGGCAATTGCGCGCCACGATCACCCCGGCATCGGGTGATGTCACCACTTCGCGCGCGCCTCCCGCATCGGTAATGACGATCGGCGTCCCNCAGGCCAGCGCCTCGATCCATGCATTCGCCAGCCCTTCGCTCGCAGACGGCAGGACCATGGCATCGGCAGCGGAAAGCAGCGGCGGCAGCACTGCCGGGTCGAGGCTGCCCAGCATGTGGACACGGTCGGCCACGCCCACATCCCGGGCCAGCGCCAGAAGGCTTGCCCGGTCCTCACCCTTGCCGATCAGCAGCAACCGCCCCTTGGGCAGATGCGCCAGCGCCTTGATGACAAGCGCCTGCCCCTTCCGCTCGATCAGCGCGCCGACGGTAACCAGCAGCAGGTCGTCATTCGTCAGCGGGACGTCGAAGGTCTGCGCCAGCCGCGCGCGCAGCCCTGCATGATCCATCGGCCGGAACAGGTCCCTGTCCAGCCCCGTGTAGTGAACGCGGATCTTCTCCCGCTCCATGCCGAGCATCGCCATATCGTCCGCCAGCGCTTTGCATACGGCAAGCACGCCGGAGGCGGCCCTGGCAGTCTTGAGCAGCGCATCGCGGCCATATCGGCGGGCGCCCCAGTGATGGATGTCCGATCCGCGTGCCTTCACAGTGAAGGGCAGCCCCAGATCGCGCGCGATCATCATCGCGGCGGGTCCATCGGGGTAGAAGAACTGCGCATCGACAAGGTCGAACGGATTTTGCGCGTGGAGCCGCCGGACAAGGGGCAGCACCGCGCGCGCTATCAAAGCCGGGTTCAACCTCCCGCCGATCTTGGGGATCAGGCGAAACACGGGCCGATGGACACGAATGCCGAAATCTTCGCTATCCTGTGCCGCAGCAGCCAGTTCCCGGTATCGCCCCAATGCGACCGGTGGCAGGCCGATGGGATTGATCACGGTCACATCCCATTTTGTATCGCGCTGCAGCGCCTCCAGCGACCGCGCCACGAAGATGCCGAACCGGGGCTGGGCAGGGTTGGGAAACAGCGTCGACAGCGACAGGACGCGGCGCGTCTTGGGCGTTTTCACAGCGTTCGCACCAGCATTTCCGCAACCGCGATCCAGGGTGCATCCTTGATCACATCCTGCTTCTGTCCCTGTCCGGGCGGCAGTATTCCCAGCAGTTCGCCGCGGCGGTCGATCAGCCGCCCGAAGGCGAAGCGTCCCCCCTTCTTTGGCACCAGCACATCGCGGTTGATGGCTCTGCCCGCATCGTCCGGGTCCAGCTGGCGCAGCCAGAGCTGGTCGCCCGGGCGATATTCGCCGTGCGGATAATCGACGTCGAGCACCATCAGCGCACCGTCCCCGCCGAGATCGGTAGACAGGATCGCATCGCGGGTTCTCGAAAGCGCTTCGGGTCCGTCCTTCGCCAGCTTCGCCACGATTTGCGGGTGACCGGCCCGTTCGCTGCGGACCAGCATGTCGGCTTCGACATCCAGCGCGGCAGCTATCCGCTCCATCCATTTCAGCGACAGGTTCCGCATGCCCGTCTCCAGCCGTCCGACAGTCTGCGGCGTGGTCGGCGGATCGCACGCTTCGGCCAGATCGGCCAGCGTCATGCCCTTCTGCTTGCGAATGTCGCGGATGCGATTGATCACTCGGTCACTCCCCTTGATAACCGATTTGGTTTTTTCACTTTCCTACAGGAACCGGGAGCGCGCAAGGCGGAATTTTCACAGTGGAGAATCCGATGCGTAATCTCGTCGAACGCGAACTCACCTCAGCAGGACCGCGGCGCACGGGCGGGGCAGTCTCCGGCCGTCGCAGCGTGACCGTCAATCTTGCTGAAAGCCCGCTCACCTGGCTGCATTCGCGCGGTCATCTGACCGATCGCCAGTTCGATGCCGGAGAACGCCTGCGCNCCGATTACGAACGCGCACAATTGCCGNCANCCGTCACCATGCGCTGGGATCCGGTCAGGGTGGATAACGGATCGTGCGGCCATGGTCTCACGGAATCCGAACGCCAGATCGCCGCCAAGGATCGCTTCGATGGCGCCATGGCCGAAGCAGGCCCGGGTCTGTGCGATATCCTGTGGCGCGTCGCCTGTGCGGGGGAAGGTTTGCCTGCTGCGGAAAAGGCGCTGGCATGGCCGGTGCGAAGCGGGAAACTGGTGCTGTCGCTGGCGCTCGATCGGGTCGCACAATTCTACCGGATCGCCTGACCGTCAGGACAGTGTCAACCTGTCAACTTCACGGCTCGAACATGAACGGCAGAGACTCAGGACCAAGCAGGGAAGCGGGACGTTGCTTTGACAGGAATTGAAGGAGAATTGAACGTGAAACTCTATTATTCGCCCGGCGCCTGCAGTCTCGCCTCACACATCGCGCTCGAAGAATGGGGCGGCGATTACGACACCGTGAAGGTCGATCTGAGCAAGCACCAGACCGAGGATGGCACCGATTTCTATTCAATCAGCCCGCGCGGCTACGTGCCTGCCATTTCCAGCGACGAGTTCGATCTGCTGACGGAAAACCCCGCTGTCCTGACCTATGTCGCGGAAAAGACCGACGCGCTCCCCACCGGCAAGGATCGCTTCAAGCTGCTCGAATGGATTGGCTTTATCGGCACCGAGATTCACGGCGGCTATCACCCGCTGTTCGGACAGGACACAGACGATCGTCAGGCCAAGGCCAAGGACAAGCTGGCCGAAACCTACCGCCTGACCGAAAAGCTGATGGATGGAAAAGACTGGCTCGTCGGTGATGGCCCGACGGTGGCGGACAATTATCTGTTCGTCACCCTGCTGTGGGCCGACAAGTTCGATGTCGACTTGCCGCAATCGCTGGTCGATTACCGCGAACGCAACAAGCAGCGCGACGCGGTCAACAAGGCCATGAGCGCCGAAGGCCTGCTTTGACGGTAACGGCGTTGCGCGGCCGATTTCAATCGCCGCGCAACGCTGCAGCCACGCTGTCCCGTAAAACAGGGAGAAGGTCTTCCTCGAACCACGGGTGCTGACGCATGAACAACGTGCTGCGCCATGCGGGATGCGGCAGTGGAATGAAATCCGGTTGGAATTCGCGATGGCGGCGCACACGCTCCGCCATCGTCCAGTTTCTGGTTTGCGGTAAATAGGCGCGCTGCGCGTATGTGCCGACCAGCAGGGTCAGCCGATCCTGCGGCAATTCGGCCAGCACCCGTCCGTGCCACGTTGCGGCGCACTCTGGGCGAGGGGGCTTGTCGCCGCCGCTNGCCTTGCCGGGATAGCAGAAGCCCATCGGCACCAGCGCCACGCGGGCGCGATCGTACATTTCGTCCTTGGACAACCCGGTCCATTCGCGCAGCCGGTCACCGCTCGCGTCGTCCCAGGGGATGCCGCTTTCGTGGACCTTGCTGCCCGGCGCCTGCCCGATGATGAGCAGCCGCGCAGTGGACGAGAAACTGGCAACGGGCCGCACCCCGTGCGGCAGATGTTCCGCGCAGATCCGGCAGGCCGCGATCTCCGCCTTCAGGCTCATCCCTCGACCAGTTCGGCGAGAGCCAGCCAGCGCTCTTCCGCCGCATCCTTTTCATTGCGGGCGTTCTCGATGCCCTTGGAAATATTGGCAAATTTCTGCGGGTCTGCCGTGTAGAGATCGGGGTCCGCCAGTATTTCCTCGCCCTTGGCGATGGCCACNTCCAGNTCCTCGATGCGCGCTGGCAGCAGNTCGTAATCGCGCTGATCCTTGTAGGACAGCTTNGTCGATTTCGGCGGTGGNGGGGCAGGGGGCGAAGNCTTGTTATCGCTTCCACCGCTACGCGTCTTGCCGGTAATTGGTGCCTGCCGTTTGGCCATCCAGTCTTCGTAGCCACCGGCGACAACATCGACATTGCCCGTGCCGTCGAGGCCCAGGGTGATGGTAACCGTCCGGTCGAGGAAGTCGCGGTCGTGGCTGACGATCAGCACGGTGCCTTCGTAATCGGCGATGACTTCCTGCAGCAGGTCGAGCGTTTCGAGATCGAGATCGTTGGTCGGCTCGTCCAGCACCAGCAGGTTCGATGCCTTGGCGAATTCGCGCGCCAGCAGCAGGCGGCTGCGCTCGCCGCCGGAAAGGACGGATACGTTCATCTCCACGATCTTGGGATCGAACAGGAAGTCCTTGAGATAGGCCTGCACATGCTTGCGCACGCCGCGCACGTCGATCCAGTCGCCGCCCTCGGCCAGAACCTGGCGCACCGTCTTGTCGGCGGTGAGCAACTGGCGCTGCTGGTCGATCATCACCCCGGTCAGCGTCTTGGCGATATCGACCGTTCCGCTGTCGGGTTCCAGTTCGCCGGTCAGCATTTTCAGCAGGGTCGTCTTGCCCGCACCATTCGCGCCGACGATGCCGATCCGGTCGCCGCGCTGGATGCGCAGGCTGAACGGTTTGATGATCGTCCTCTCGCCATAGGACTTGGTGATATCCTGCACCGCGATCACCGATTTCGACTTGAACTCCGCTTCGGTCGCCAGTTGCAGCTTGGCAGTGCCGGCGGCAGTAATCATCGAGGCGCGTTGCGCGCGCATTTGGCCGAGCTTTTCCAGCCGGCCCTGATTGCGCTTGCGCCTGGCGGTTACCCCGCGTTCCAGCCAGTGCGCTTCCAGCTTTAGCTTGGCGTCCAGCTTGTCCGCAGCGCGGGCTTCTTCGGCATAGACCTGTTCTTCCCAGGCTTCGTAGCCGCCGAAACCCACTTCCTTGCGCCGCAGGTTACCGCGGTCGAGCCACAGGGTCGTGCGAGTCAGGCGTTTCAGGAAGGTCCGGTCGTGGCTGATCACGACGAAGGCGCCCTTGTACCTGTCCAGCCAGCTTTCCAGCCAGTCGATCGCACCCAGATCGAGGTGGTTGGTCGGCTCGTCCATCAGCAGCAGATCGGGGTCCTGCGCCAGCGCGCGGGCGATGGCCGCCCGGCGCTTCTCGCCGCCGCTCGCGCCCTTGGTTTCGCGGCTCATGTCAATGCCGAGCTGGCCCGCGATGGCCTCGACCTCATGTTCCTGGGGGGCATGCTCGCCCGCCAATGCCCAGTCCATCAGCGTGGCATGACCCGTCAGGTCCGGGTCCTGCTCCAGCAGCACAACGCGCAGGGCTGGCTTGGTCTTGCGAATGCCGGCGTCGGTCTCGACCTGCCCGTCGATCATGCGAAACAGCGTGGTCTTGCCCACCCCGTTGCGCCCGATCAGTGCGATGCGGTCGCGCGGCCCGATATGCAGGTCCAGCGGATCGTGATCGGGCCCACCGAACAGCCATTTGCCGCCCTGTTGCAGGGCGATGCCTTCGAGGCTGAGAATTGGGGGCTGTGCCATAGGCCGCGCGAGGTAGTCGCGCAGGGGCGGTCCGGCAAGCCTTCACCGATAAGGTCAGTTGGTGGAGCCTGAGAACGATTGGCTCCCGGCGACTTATTGCTGAGCTGCTGCCCGCTGCTCGTCGGCCATGCGGGCAACATCGGCGAGCAATTGCTGCGCGTCGTAGATGATGCCGTCCTTGATGGTCCAGCGCACGCCGCCGACCTGTTCGATCGTCTCGTCTTCACGATTGAGGCGCGTATGGCCGGTGCCGTACAATACCTTGAAGTTGGCCAGCGGATTCTCGGGCACGATCACCAGATCGGCCAGCTGGCCCACGGCGATCCGGCCCATCGGCGGCGCTTCTCCGCGTGGCTCGTAGATTTCGCGCGCGCCGTCGATGGTCGCTGCGCGGATCACGGCGAGCGGCGACAGGCCGGCCTCGCGCAGCATCTCCAGCTCGCCGATATAGGCNAAGCCCCAGGTCTGATAGATATAGCCCGGATCGGATCCGGCAGTGACCCGCCCGCCGCGTTCGTGGAACTCCTTCGTCAGCTTGAACCATTTCTGGTAGAACTTGCGCCAGGCGACCTCGTCCTCGGTGGTCCAGTCCTTGTAATAACTGCCGTGATTGGTGGCGCTGGGGGCATAGAAATCCATCAGCGACGGGATCGTGTATTTCGCGTGCCAGTCACGCGTCTTCGCCGCCATCACGTCGCGGCTGGCGGAATAGATGTTGAATGTGGGGCTGAGGGTTACCCCGCTGTCGACGAGAAAATCGATATATTCGTTCCATTTCTCGCTGCCCGGCTCGACAGCCTGCGGAGCGAGCTGCGCCACCCACGCAAAGCGCGACTGCTCGTCGAAGTAATTGTAGTTCTCGGGATAATAGGGCAGCCCGTCCTTCAGCAGGCTTTCGAAATGGCCGTAGAAATGCGTCACGCCGCCGAGGCCCAGTTCCACGGCCGTGCGGGCGTTCACTTCGGCAACGCCGGTCTGCGCCAGATGGGCGACAGTCCCCATCTGCTGCTTCTTCGCTTCATCGAGCGCCGCACCCAGCACCTCGGGACTGGAGGAGTTGAAGAACTTCGCTCCCCAATAGCCCTGCGTTTTCGCCCAGCGCACCCATTCGCGCGCCTTTGCAGGCGTGTCCGGATTACCGCCGGACCATTTGTCCCCGAACACGATGTAGGGGATCAGGCGCGGCGCGGTGATCGTGTTGGCCGCGCTGCGGCTGGCGTCCGACAGGTCGGGCGTGCCGGGGCCAAAGTAAAAACTCACGCCGCGCACGGTCGTGACGCCGTGCGCCAGCCACAGCTTGTATCCATAGGATGGCTGCGCCGCCTTGCCCTCATCCCCGTTATGGCCGTGCACATCCACGAAACCGGGCAGCACATACATGCCCGCGGCATCGACCACGCGCTGGGCGCCCTGGGCTTCGCTATCGGGCGCACCGCCGGGGTAAAGCGCGGCGATGCGATTGCCTTCGACCATGATGTCCACCGGACCTGCGGGCGGGGCGCCGCTGCCTTCGATAACCGTCGCGCCGCGGATCAGCAGCTTGCCGAACGGGCCTTCGCCTTCGTCCGATGCACGGTCGGGCACACGCTCCATTTGGGCAGCGAGCGGTTGCAGGCCGATGGTGGCCAATGCGGCGAGTGCGACTTTCCAGACTTTCATGTGTCCCCCACGTTTGGTCCGTTGGGCTAGCGCCAACGACGCGCAGAGGAAAGTGGGAACACATCCGTTCAGCAAGCCGTAAAGCCGAAAGGCCGACTAACCGTCCGAACAATGAGGAGTATTTTGATGATCCGTTACGCAATTCCTGCCTTGGCTGCTGCGGCTATCGCCTCCAGCGCACAGGCGGCAGAGGTCCAGATTCAGTCGCAGGGCCCGGTTGTCGAACTGTCGGTCAGTGAAAGCGTCGATGCCAAACCCGATATCGTCGATATCGGTGCCGGTGTCACCAGCCAGGCGAGCACAGCGGTCGAAGCCATGCGTATCAATGCCCGCGAAATGAACGCGGTGATCGATCGTATCAAGGCGCTGGGCATCAAGGACAAGGACATCCAGACCACCGGCATCAACCTGAGCGCGCAATACGATTACGATCAGAGCACGAGCCGGCAGGTCTTCCGCGGCTATCAGGCATCGAACCGGGTAAATGTCACCCTGCGCGANGTGCCGCGTGCAGGCGANGTGCTCGACGCGCTGGTNGCTGCCGGGGCGACCGATATCAATGGCCCGAACTTCTCGCTCGACGACGACACCAGCGCCCGCGCACAGGCGCGCAAGGCCGCGTTCGACAAGGCGCGTGCCCAGGCCGAGGAATATGCACGCTGGTCGGGCTTTTCCGGCGTGCGCCTGCTCGAAATCAACGAATCCGTCGCTGCCGGCCCGCCCATGCCTTACGCCCAGTCGGCGGAACGCAAGATGATGGACGTGAGCGCCGCGCCGACCCCGGTCGAACCCGGTCTCGTCGGCACGATGGTTTCGCTGACGGTTAAATTCGAGATGACTCGCTGAGACTTAACGCGCTTACCCCGCCAGCATTCACACCTTGTTCAATGCTGGCGGGATAGGCATGGTCGCATCATGAAGCGCATCTTTGCCTCTCTTCTCGCTTTCGGGCTGGTTGCCNGTCCGATAATGGCCGAACCTGCCTTTGCGCAGCGTCGCTCCGAACAGGGCGAAGCGCGGCGGGAAATGAGCGCGGGCAACATCCTGCAACTGCGGGAGATCGAGGCGCGGGTTCTGCCAAGCATGCGCGGCGCCGAATACCTCGGCCCGGCTTACGATTCGACTGCGATGGCGTATCGTCTCAAGTTCATCAAGGACGGGCGGGTCATGTATGTCGATGTGGATGCACGCACCGGCAAGGTGCTGCGTCGCAGCCGTTAAACGGGCCGCGCGGCATTCCCATTGAAACCCCGTTCATGTTGACGCGTTCATCTACATGAACGAAACGCGTGATAAATTATCCGAGGACGGACATTCATGAGGATCCTGATCGTCGAGGACGAGCCTACGCTCGGCCAGCAACTTAAATCGACGCTCGAACAGAACGGCTATGCGGTGGACCTGTCCACCGATGGCGAGGATGGGCATTTCCTGGGCAGTACCGAGGAATATGACGCCGTCATCCTCGACCTCGGCCTGCCGGAGATCGACGGGCTGACGGTGCTGGGCATGTGGCGCAAGGAAGGCCGCAAGTTCCCCGTTCTGGTGCTGACCGCACGTGACAGCTGGTCCGACAAGGTCGCCGGTCTCGATGCCGGGGCGGACGATTATCTTGCCAAGCCTTTCCAGACCGAAGAACTCATCGCGCGCCTGCGGGCGTTGATCCGCCGCGCATCGGGCAATACCTCCAGCGAACTGACGGCGGGCGATGTGCGTCTCGATACGCGCTCGGGCCGCGTCACCCTGCAGGGCGAGCCGGTCAAGCTCACCGCGCAGGAATACAAGCTGCTGTCCTACCTCATGCACCACAAGGGCAAGGTTGTCAGCCGCACCGAACTGATCGAACATATCTACGATCAGGATTTCGACCGCGATTCCAATACGATCGAGGTCTTCGTTACCCGCATCCGCAAGAAGCTGGGTGCAGACGTGATCACGACGATCCGTGGACTCGGTTATAGCCTCGACGATCCCGCCGACCAGCCGCGCGCATCCTGACGGAGACGGCGGCGAGGCGGCGGCGGTCGGGCAGGTCCCGCCGGCGTCCCCGCCTGCCGAAAATCCGGTGACCATCGCCCATCCGGCGGCGCGGCGCAGCCTTGCGCGGCGCATGATGGTGATTGCCGCGCTGTGGATCAGCATCCTGCTGCTCGGCGGCGGCTTCGCGCTCGACCGTACTCTCGTCCGCCTGGTGGAGGATAATTTCGACGAGCAGCTGGAATACGTCCAGACCGCGCTGATCTCCACGGCCGAAATCGACAGTTTCGGCGATGTGCAGCTCTACCGCTCCCTCGGGGACCAGCGTTTTCTGGAGCCCAACAGCGGGGTCTACTGGCAGGTCACGGGCGAAGGGCATCAACCCTTTCCCAGCCGCAGCCTGTGGGATCGCAGCCTCGAACTGCATGGCGATCACGTCGACAAGCAGCCGCATTTCTACAATTCCGACCAGTTCGAAGGCGAGCCCCTGCGCATCGTCGAGCGCACGGTCATGCTGCCCGACAGCGATACGGAATGGACCTTCGCCGTCGCCTCCGCCCGCGGCGAACTCGACTATCAGATCACCAGGATCCGCTCGATCCTGATCTGGAGCTTCGCGGCGCTGGGCATGGGGCTTCTCACCCTTGCCATGCTGCAAAGCTGGTACGGTCTTTCGCCGCTGCGGCGCGTGCGCAACGCCATCCAGGCCATGCGCAGCGAAGGCGCCAACCGCATTTCCGAACCCCTCCCGCTGGAGGTCGAACCTCTGGTGGAGGAGATCAACGCGCTCCTCGCCCATACCGAACAGCAGGCGGAAGAAGCGCGCATGCATGCCGGCAATCTCGCCCACGCTCTGAAGACGCCGCTGACGGTGCTCACCAATGCGGCGACCGCGCACGATCCCAAACTGTCCGATCTGGTGTGCCGCGAAACCAAGACCATGCAGCGCCATGTCGAACACCATCTCGCCCGGGCGCGGGCCGTCGGGCGGCGTGCCACCGGCCATTCGCGCGCCGAAGTATGGCCCAGCGCCGAAAGCGTGCTGCGCGCGGTGACCCGCATCTACGATACGACCCGCTTCGATCTCGACGGGAATCGGAACGCTGCCGTCTCGATCGAGCGGCAGGATCTCGATGAAATTCTCGGCAATCTGATCGAAAACGCCGCCAAATACGGTGGTGGCAGCGTGTTCGTCACCATCGATGCGCAGCGCGATTCGAAAGAATGCATCATCTGGATCGAAGATGACGGGCTGGGCATTCCCGAAGCCGACCGCGCCCGTATATTCGATCGCGGTGCGCGGCTGGATACGGGCAAGCCGGGCACCGGCCTCGGCCTCGCCATCGTGCGCGATGTCGCGGAAATCTACGGCGGCTCGGTCGAACTGGCTGAAAGCGAGGATCTGGGCGGCTTGCTGGTGCAGCTAAGCCTGCCGCGCAGCGCGCTGTAAGGGCTGCCTAACGCTGCGCCGCCTGTTCGTGGTGGCGGATCACCTCGTCGATGATGAAACGCAGGAATTTCTCGCTGAATTCCGGGTCCAGCTCGCTTTCTTCCGCCAGCCGCCGCAGCCGTTCGATCTGCTCCTTTTCGCGGGTGGGATCGGCCGGGGGCAGCGTCACCTTCGCCTTGTATTCGCCCACCGCCTGCGTGATCCGGAAACGCTCTGCCAGTATGTGGATGAGCGCGGCGTCGATATTGTCGATGCTCTTGCGAAAACCGGCGAGAACGGGATCGGGCTGGGGCGATGTGGTCATGCTGCCACGCTAGCGATAAATCCCGGCTTGCCAAGAAAGCTTGGGCAGACCATGGCCAAGCCGAAATGTCAGCCGAAGTTATCCCCCTGAAGCGCAAGGAGCTGGAAGGCTCCATCGAACCCATGCTGTCCCTGACGGCGCATGGCATGAACCAGGTCAATCAGGTGATCCTCGATCGCATGCAAAGCGAAGTGCCGCTGATCCCGGCGCTCGCGGGGCACCTGATATCGGGCGGCGGCAAACGCCTGCGCCCGATGCTTACGCTCGCCGGGGCGGACCTCGTCGGTTACAGCGGCACGCGCCATTACAAACTCGCCGCCGCGGTGGAATTCATCCACACCGCCACGCTCCTGCATGACGATGTCGTCGATGGCAGCGATCTTCGGCGCGGCAAGGCTGCGGCCAACATCATCTACGGCAATCCCGCCACCGTTCTGGTCGGCGATTTCCTGTTCAGCCGCTCGTTCGAACTGATGACCGAAGACGGCAGCCTCAAGGTGCTGAAAATCCTTTCGGGTGCCAGCGCGATCATTGCCGAAGGGGAAGTCGACCAGCTGACCGCCCAGCGCAAGATCGACACCAGCGAACAGCGCTATCTCCACATCATCCGCGCCAAGACCGCGGCCCTGTTCGCGGCCGCCAGCCGGATCGCCGCCGTGGTTGCCGAATGCAGCGACGAACAGGAACAGGCGCTCGACGAATATGGCCGCAATCTCGGCGTGGCCTTCCAGCTCGTCGACGATGCGCTGGATTACGATTCCAACGCCGCTGCCATGGGCAAGGACCGGGGCGACGATTTCCGCGAAGGCAAGATGACGCTGCCCGTCATCCTCGCCTATGCCCGCGGGACCGAGGAAGAACGGGAATTCTGGAAAGCTGCCATCGGCGGTTTCCGGACCGAAGATGAAGATCTCGATCACGCCATCCAGCTCATCGAACGCCACCAGGCCGTCTCCGATACCAAGCTGCGCGCGCGCCATTTCGCCCAGCGGGCGATCGATGCCCTGTCGATCTTCCCTGACGGCAAGGCTCGCCGGGCGATGACGCAGGCCGCGCTGTTCGCGGTCGCGCGGGGGTATTGATCCCGTCTCCACGTGATAGGGCGCTCTCGTGAATAACGATCTGCCCATTCATGCCGTCCTGCCCGAACTGCTCGGCGCGCTTCGTCAGGGCAGCGGGGCTGTGCTCGTTGCCCCTCCGGGCGCGGGCAAGACCACGGCGGTCGCTCCGGCACTGCTGAACGAAGACTGGTGCACCGGCACCGTCATCCTCACCTCGCCGCGGCGCGTGGCGGCACGGGCCGCCGCGGAACGCATGGCGGAAACGCTGGGCGAAAAACCGGGGGAAACCATCGGCTATCTCACGCGGCTCGACAGCAAACGCTCGGCCAGAACCCGCGTATTGGTGGTGACCGAAGCCATCTTCGTGAACACCATTCTCTCCGATCCCGAACTGGCGGGAATATCCGCCGTCCTCTTCGACGAAGCGCATGAGCGTCACCTCGACAGCGATCTGGGCCTTGCGCTCGCGCTCGAAAGCCGCGCCGTCCTGCGCGACGATCTGCGCGTACTGGTCATGTCGGCCACGATCGACGGCGCGCGGTTCGCACAGCTTCTTGGCGCCGATACGCAGGTGATCGAAAGCGCGGGCAGGGCGCACCCCTTGCAGATCAGATGGTTCGGATCGTCTCCGCAGCTCCCGGTGGAAGATGCCATGGCGCAGGCCGTCGCTTCCGCCTGGCGGGAAGAGCAGGGCGATATCCTCGCCTTCCTGCCCGGCGTACGGGAAATCGAACGGGTGCGCGAACGTCTGGAAGCGCGTCTGCCTTCCGCACTTGTCCTTCCGCTCCACGGGCAGGTCGATCCTGCGGGGCAGCGTGCTGCCATCAGGCGCGATGCCGAAGGGCGCCGCCGCATCGTTCTGGCCACCGCCATTGCCGAGACCTCGCTGACGCTCGACGGCGTATCCGTCGTGGTCGATGCCGGCCTGTCCCGCCGGGCCGAATTCGACCGCGCGGCAGGCACAACGCATCTGGTTACCCACCGCGCCAGTCGGGCAGCCGCCGCCCAGCGCGCCGGGCGCGCGGCGCGGCAGGGGCCGGGCATCGCCTATCGCTTGTGGGAAGAGGCAGGCCATGGCGGGCGGCCGCCCTACGATCCGCCCGAAATGCTCACCGCCGATCTTGCCCCGCTGGTTCTGGCGCTGGCTCAATGGGGCAGCGGCGACCCGCTTGAACTCGGCTGGCTCGATCCGCCGCCTGCCGCCTCCATCGGCGCGGCCCGGCAGACACTGGTGGCGCTCGGCGCGCTCGATGCAGATGGCCGGATTACCGAACGCGGCACTCGTCTCGCGCAGCTTCCGCTCGACCCGCAAGGGGCCGCGACCATTCTCTTCGGCGCGGAACATGGGGCGGAAATGCAAGCGGCGCGGATCGCCCTGCTGCTGCAGGAACGCGGTCTCGGCGGGCAGGGGGAAGACCTCGAAGCGCGCCTCTCGCGCTGGAACGGCGATCGCAGCGCCCGGGCAGAGGCCAGCCGCAAGCTGGCGGCCAGATGGGCAAAGCAGGCGCGCGGTCTGGTGCAGGCGCCGCCCGATGGCGAGAGTGGGCACAGCCCGCCGCCCGGTATCCTGCTTGCCGCGGGACGGCCGGAATTCATCGCCAGACGGCGCGATGCCAGCGGTGAAAACTGGATTACCGCCGGGGGCAGGGGCTTCGTGCTCGATCCCGCATCTCCGCTTGCCCGTGGGCAATTTCTGGTCGTTGGCGATGCGCAGGGGCAGGCGAAAGGCGCGCGGATCACTTCGGCCATCGCGCTGGAAGAAGCCGATCTGGAACGCTGGCTTCCGGACAGGATCGAACGCAGGCATGTGCTGCGCTGGACGGGCGAGCGGGTGGAGGCGCTGCTTGAGCGCAGACTTGGCGCGATCACGCTGGCGCGCGGACCGGACCCGGCACCAAATGGGCAGGCCATTGTGGATATGCTTGTGGAAAAAGCTCTGGAAAACCCGGCAAAGATACTCCCGGCAGAACTGCTCGCCCGCGCCGGTCATGCCGGTGTCGCCGGGCTGGAACGCGATGGCCTGGCTGAAAATGCTCCGCTCTGGCTCGCACCACTGCTGCAAGGGCGGCGCGATCTCGATCTACCCAGAGGCAAACTGGTGGATGCCCTGCTCGGCCAGCTCGACTGGGACAGCCGCCAGCGGCTGGACCGGCTGGCACCGCGCGAATTTACCTCTCCTGCGGGCACTACGCACCGCATCGACTATACGGGCGACGATGCGCCAAGCGTCGAGGTGCGCGTGCAGGCGCTCTTCGGACTGGAGAGCCACCCCATGGTCGGCGCAACGCCGCTCCTCCTGAAGCTCACCAGCCCCGCCGGGCGGCCAATCCAGTCCACCCGCGACCTGCCGAATTTCTGGCGTGGAAGCTGGGCCGATGTGCGCAAGGATATGAAGGGGCGCTACCCCAAGCACCGCTGGCCGGAGGAACCATGGGCGGAAAAGCCCAGTTTGAAGACCAAGAACGCCTTTTCACGCTCCGAAGGTTGAATTACAGGGTTAGTCCATGACCGCGAGAATCTACCAGCGACCGAAGAACGCCATGCAATCGGGCCGGGCCCGCACCGATGAATGGGTGCTCGAATTCGAGCAGTCCGAAGCGCGTCGGGCGGATCCGCTGATGGGGTGGACCGGCAGCAGCGACACGCAGGCACAGGTGCAGCTTACTTTCCCGAGCAAGGACGAAGCGAAAGCCTACGCCGGGAAATACGGCATCGCCGCGCGCGTTCACGCTACGCCGCCCAAAAGTCTCAAGCTTCAGGCCTACGCCGACAATTTTCGCTGATCCTTGCGGGTGAGGGCACTTTTCCTCCCCCTGCTGCTTGCAACGGCAGCCTGCAGCGTCAATTCCCAGGGTTCGCCTGAACGGGGCAAACCCGGAACATCTGCCGCGCAGCAGGATCTTGCGGCGCGGATTTCCGAAATTGAAACGGCGTCCGGCGGGCGGCTGGGCCTTGCATTGCATTCGCCGGACAAGGGCCTCGTGTACGCCTATCGCGGCGACGAACGTTTCGCCATGTGCTCGACTTTCAAGCTCGCCCTTGCGGCGCTGACGCTGGATACGCCGGGCCTGCGCGAAAAGCGCCTCCACTTCGGGGCAGGGGACATTCTCAGCTATGCTCCCTACGCGAAAGAGCGCGCGTCATCCGGCTGGATGAGCGGGCTGGAAGCGGCGCATCACGCCGTCACGCTCAGCGACAATACCGCAGCCAACCTGCTTCTGGCAGAGGTAGGCGGGCCGGACGGATTTACCCGCTGGCTGCGCTCCATGGGGGACGAAACGACCCGCCTCGACCGGAACGAGCCCGCGCTCAATGAAAACGCGCCGGGCGATCCGCGNGATACCACNACGCCCACNGCGCATGCGGACCTCGTCGGCNCGCTTTTGTGGGGNGACCGGCTCGTGCAGGCCGACCGNGCCCTNCTGCAGGAATGGCTNGNGNAAACGACGACGGGGATGAACCGCCTTCGCGCCGGCCTGCCNGGTGAATGGCGCGCCGGAGACAAGACCGGCACCTGCGGGACCGGCGTNCAGGGCGAAGTNAACGATATCGCCATGTTCGAAACGCCNGATGGCGCGCGCTACATCCTCGCTGCCTATCTCGACCGCGCGGATGGCTCCGCATCCGATGCCGAAGCCCGCCTGGCAGAGGCGGCCCGCGCCATTGCCGACTGGTTACAGCAGATGGGAGCTTGAAACTCCTCTGACATCCGGCCATATGGCGCGCCGGGAGTCGGTCGGACGTTTGCGTTCGCTCACCGGGTCAGATCCGGAAGGAAGCAGCCCAGGTGGATTGCGGCGGGTCGGCCGGCTCCTTTTTCACCCACATTTCGTGACTGTGATGGCATGACATTCCTGCCGTCAGTCCCTACCTGTTCCAACATGGGTGATTCACCGGACAATCCAGATGGCCTTCCTTGGGAGAGCGAAGCGGACGCTCCCGACGCGCCGAGCGCTGCCGAACTCGAGGAAGCCGGACAGGAAGCCATGTTCGGCGCCGAACAGACGCCTGCGCCGGCCGATCATACGTATGATCCACATGCCTCCACTGTTCGGCAGCCGGCTCAGCCCTACCGCGTACTGGCCCGTAAATACCGTCCGCAGACCTTCGCCGAACTCATCGGTCAGGAAGCGATGGTGCGTACGCTGGCCAACGCAATCGCCCGCGATCGGCTGGCTCACGCCTTCCTGATGACCGGCGTTCGCGGGGTGGGGAAGACCTCCACCGCGCGCCTCATCGCCAAGGCTCTGAACTGTATCGGGCCCGATGGAAACGGCGGTCCCACGATCAGCCCCTGCGGCGTTTGCGAACCCTGCCGCGCCATCGCCGAAGGCCGCCACATCGACGTCATCGAAATGGACGCCGCCAGCCATACCGGCGTCGATGACGTGCGCGAGATCATCGAAGCGGTGCGCTACGCCGCCGTTTCGGCGCGCTACAAAATCTACATCATCGACGAAGTTCACATGCTGTCCCGCAATGCTTTCAATGCGTTGCTGAAGACACTTGAGGAACCGCCTGCACATGTTAAGTTTCTCTTTGCCACGACCGAGGTCGAAAAGCTGCCGGTCACGGTGCTTAGCCGGACCCAGCGTTTCGACTTGCGCCGCATTCCGGTCGAACTGCTCGAAAGCCACTTCGCCGACATCTGCGCCAAGGAAGGCGTTGAAGCCGATGCGGAGGCTCTGCACATCGTGGCCAACGCCGCCGAAGGGTCGGTTCGCGATGGTCTCTCGATCCTCGACCAAGCCATTGCCCACGCCGATCTCGACACCGAAGGCAAGGTAACCGCCGCCCGTGTGCGCGACATGCTCGGCCTTGCCGACAAGGGCGCACAGCGCCGCCTTTTCGGGCATATTCTCGAAGGCCAGGGCCGCGAACTGCTGGCCGCGATCGACGAGCAATATGCCCTCGGCGTCGAACCACTCGCCCTCATGCGCGCCCAGATGGACCTCGCCCACCGGATCACCGTGGCGCAGGTTTCGGGCACCGAACCCGAAGGCGTCAGTCCCGATGAGCGCGAACAATTGGCGGGCTGGGCTGCACGGCTCCCGGCGGGTCAGTTGCATCGCCTCTGGCAGTTGCTGCTCAAGGGCCATGATGAAATTCGCTTGGCGCCCGACCCCCTAATTGCTCTGCGCATGGCGCTTCTGCGCACGCTCCATGCAGGCCAGATGCCCGATCCGGGGAAGCTGGCGAAAAAGATCGAGACACTGGCTGAAGCTGGCCCCGTCAGGCAAGCTGCGAATGAGGGAAGTGCGGTTGCAGAAGCGCCGCAGGCGTCGCTGGATTGGCAGGAACTGGTCGATGCGATCGATGCATCCGGGCTGATGCAGGAAGCCAGCATCATGCGCCTGCAGGTGCGCGTAGTGGAACTGGCAGACGGCGTCCTCCGCTTCGGCAGAGATGCGAAGTTCTCAGATGATGTCATCCCGGTGCTGAAAGAAGCGCTGCACCGCCACACCGGCAAACGCTGGACCGTGGAAGAAGTCGCCGGGGGAGCCGGGGCTCCTTCGCTCGTCGAAGTGCAGGTCAGCGAGCGGGATGCCGCAGCAGCTGCGACGCGCAATCACCCGCTGGTCAAAGCGGCCTTCGACGCTTTCCCGCAGGCAGAATTGATCGATGATGGCGGCGCAGCTCCCCAGCGCCGCGAAATACCCTGGAGTAGAAACGCATGAACATGGAAGAAATGCTCGCGCAGGCCCAGAAGGCTGCTGAAACGATCCAGAAGCAGATGGGCGATGCCCAGGCCAAGCTTGACGATATCGAGGTCGAAGGCGCGGCCGGTGGCGGTCTCGTCAAAGTCCGCGCCACGGCGCGTGGTCGCATTCTCGGCGTCTCGATCGACGATAGCCTGATGAAGCCGGAAGAAAAGCAGATGGTCGAAGATCTCGTGACAGCGGCTTTCAACGATGCCCGCGACCGCGCNGATCGCGTATCTGCCGAAGAAATGGACAAGATTCAGCAGGGTGTTGGCTTGCCGGCAGGCTTCAAACTGCCGGGTATGTAATCCCGGCTTTGCCCACCAAAGCGGCGTTTATGCCTAATTTTGTGGTAACGGCCGCTTAGGTATTTTTCAAAAGGTGTCGCCTAATCTTCCCGGACGAATCGACGGGAAGACGGCGTGGGCAAAACGGGGATCAGGACTACTTGTTCGGCACTGGCCGGCGCGTGCGCGCTCGCCGGTCTTTCCTCGCCCGCGGCGGCTGCGCCCAATGGATCGCAGATGCAAATCGGCGCGCAGGTCGAGGGGCGCTGCTCCGTGTCGACGACGGATATGGCATTCGGGGTTCTCGATACGAAGAATGTGACCCGCGTCGACACGAACGCCACCGTTTCGGTGTCCTGCGCGGGCCTGCTCACGTTCTTTCGCCTGACCATGGACTGGGGGCAGAATGCGTCGGGCGAGCAGAGGCGGATCAAAAACGCTTCCAACGACTACCTTCCTTACGAAGTCTATCGCAATAACAACCGCACGCAGCGCTGGGGTCAGCGAAACAGCGAGAGCCGGACCGGGGTGATACTGCTCGGTATCGGCAATGAGGACTTCGAAGCTTATGGACGTTTGTCCGGCATCACCCCCTCCACGCCAAAGGGCCGGTATACCGATCAGCTTACGGTCACTATCACGTTCTAGGCGCGGGCGTGAGGCGCTGCGACACGGCGGAGCGCCTTCCGAATTAACCGATATTTAGCCGAGTTGTCCTAAATACGTCCTCTCGATTTCCAGAGGGGTGCTGGTGGTTTCTTTTCGTTTCGGATCGTTGCTGTGGGCGCTCGGCGCCGTCTGCCTTCCGGCGGTCGCTCATGCACAGGCAACGCTTACCCCGACTGTCGAAGTGATCGATGGCTGCACGGTTCTTACCGCGGAAATGGCTTTCGATATCAGCGCAGGCGCCGGGGCAGGGCCGGTAGACAGCACGACGCAGATCGACATCGAATGCACCCGTCTTGCCCTGTTTCGCGTCGATATGGACCGGGGCAGCAATGCCAATGGCACCCAGCGTCGCATGCGCAACGGCTCCGGGGATTTCATTCCCTATGGCATCTTCCGCAATACCGCCCGCACGCAAACCTGGGGCAGCGGTTCGGGAAATGCTCCGCTNGGCATCGCCTGGGGNCGNGGCAGGGGCAGCATGACCGCCTATGGNCGGATCGCATCCGTACCGGCCAACCTGACTCCCGGTGTTTACGAGGATATCGTGACCGTCAGCATCACCTTCTGACGTCCGCGCTGGATCCTGTCTCGCGCGAGGCTGGGCAATGACAATTTCTTCTCGGTCACACGCGGCTTTGTCGCTGAGACGAGGTCGGGCGCTATTCCATCTCATCCACATGACTTTGGCGCGCGACGTTGCGGAGCGCGACTGGTCTCACCATATTCCGAGCGAACGGCCTTACTGGCCCCGAATGGAATTGATTGATGACCCAGACCTTCCCCCTCCTCCCCTTGCGCGACATCGTGGTATTTCCCGGAATGGTGGTGCCTCTGTTTGTCGGACGCGACAAATCGGTCGCAGCCCTCGAAGCGGCAATGGAAGGCAGCAAGGACATCTTCCTGCTCGCTCAACTCGATCCGGGTTGCGACGACCCCGAACGAGATGACCTGTTTGACGTCGGCGTGATCGCGCAGGTTCTGCAGTTGCTGAAGCTGCCCGACGGCACCGTCCGCGTGCTGGTCCAGGGTACGTCGCGCGCAACGCTCGAACAGCTTGCACAGCGCGGTGAGCATGTCGAAGCCACAGTTTCCTCGCAGGACGAGGTAACGGCATCCGGCAGTGAAGTGACCGCCATGATGCGGCAGGTCGTCGAACAGTTTGGCGAATATGCGAAGCTCAACAAGAAACTTGGCGAAGAAGCCGCCGAGCAATTGGGTGACATCGACGATGCCAGCGAACTGGCCGATTCGATCGCCGCTGCGATTTCCGCGAAGGTTTCGGACAAGCAGGCGCTACTGGTCGAAAAGGACCCGCTCAAGCGGCTCGAAATGGTGATGTCCTACATGGAAGGCGAGCTTTCCGTGCTGCAGGTGGAACGGCGCATCCGCGGCCGTGTAAAGCGGCAGATGGAGCGTACGCAGCGCGAATATTATCTCAACGAACAGCTGAAAGCGATCCAGAACGAGCTTGGCGGTGACGAAGACGGCAGCAACGAGATTGCCGAACTGACCGAAAAGATTGCCAAGACCAAACTCAGCAAGGAGGCGCGCGAAAAGGCCGAAGGCGAACTCAAAAAGCTCAAGGCCATGCAGCCGATGAGCGCCGAAGCGACCGTCATCCGAAACTACCTCGACGTCCTGCTGGGTCTGCCCTGGGGCAAGAAAAGCAAGGTAAAGAAGGACATCGGCACGGCGCAGGAAGTGCTCGATGCGGATCATTATGGGCTTGAAAAGGTCAAGGATCGTATCGTCGAATATCTCGCCGTCCAGGCCCGTACACGCAAGTTGAAGGGCCCGATCCTCTGCCTCGTCGGCCCGCCAGGTGTGGGTAAGACTTCGCTCGGCAAAAGCATTGCGAAGGCGACGGGCCGTGAGTTCGTACGTCAGTCGCTTGGCGGGGTACGCGACGAAGCCGAAATCCGGGGTCATCGCCGTACCTATATCGGCTCGCTTCCGGGCAAGATTGTGAGCAATCTGAAGAAGGCTGGCAAGATCAACCCGCTGTTCCTGCTCGACGAGATCGACAAGCTGGGCCAGGATTTCCGCGGCGATCCGGCATCGGCCCTTCTCGAAGTGCTGGATCCGGAACAGAACAACAAGTTCCAGGACCACTATCTCGAGCTCGATCTCGACTTGTCGGACATTATGTTCGTCACCACTGCGAACAGTCTCAATCTGCCGCAACCGCTGCTCGACCGTATGGAGATCATCCGGCTCGAAGGGTATACGGAAGACGAAAAGGTCGAGATCGCCAAGCGCCACCTGTTGCCCAAGCAGATCGGCGAACATGGCCTGAAAAAGGGCGAGTTCGAACTGACCGAAGATGGTCTGCGCGATCTGATCCGGTATTATACGCGTGAAGCGGGCGTCCGTACGCTCGAGCGGGAACTTGCCCGACTGGCCCGCAAATCGCTGCGCAAGATTCTCGAGAAGCAGGTCGAAAGCGTCACCATCACGCCTGAAAACCTGAGTGAGTTCGCTGGCGTACGCAAGTTCAAGCACGGCATGGGCGAGGAAGAGCCGCAGGTCGGTGCGGTCACCGGACTGGCATGGACCGAAGTGGGCGGCGAATTGCTGACCATCGAAAGCGTCACTACGCCAGGTAAGGGCGACATCAAAACGACCGGCAAGCTCGGCGAAGTGATGAACGAAAGCGTTGCCGCCGCCTTCAGCTTCGTGAAGGCGCGTGCTCCGCATTACGGTATCAAGCCGAGCCTGTTCCATCGTCGCAACATCCATATTCACTTGCCTGAAGGCGCTGTTCCCAAGGACGGGCCCAGCGCGGGTGTCGGTATGGTGACATCGATCGTCTCGACGCTTTCGGGTATTCCCGTCCGTCCAGATGTCGCGATGACGGGCGAGGTTACGCTGCGTGGGCGTGTGCTGGCGATCGGCGGGCTGAAGGAAAAGCTGCTCGCGGCGCTACGCGGCGGNATCAAGAAAGTNCTGATNCCGGAAGNAAACGTGAAGGATCTCGCGGAAATCCCGGGCAATGTGAAAGATGGCNTGGAAATCGTCCCNGTTTCNCATGTCGACGAGGTGCTGGCGCATGCATTGTGCAGCGTGCCTGAGCCGATCGAGTGGACCGAAGCGGATGATCTGGCGAGCCAACCCGATCACACGCTGCGGGCGCCATCGCCGACTGCACATTAGGCAGGCCGAAGCTGGGCGAGCGAATCGGGAGCTTCGACGACCTTCGCGGCGCAGTAATTTCGGTGTGTGCAGTGCAGCATCGGCGGATCGCGGGTCGCTTTATCTCAATTTTCCCGTCTCCGACCCCGTAAACCGCCGATTTTGGCCGAGAATGCCTTTGACAGAGGTCCGAAAAAACTCTCAATTCGTTCGCCTTCGCCGAGGCGATTCAGCCGAATTGATTTGATGATAAAAACTAGGGGGTTTCTCTAATGAACAAGAACGACCTGATCAGCGCAGTTGCCGATTCCAGCGGTCTTTCGAAGAACGATGCGTCGAGTGCCGTCGAAGGCGTTTTCGACGCTATCACCAAGGCCCTGTCGAGCGGTGACGAAGTGCGCCTGGTTGGCTTCGGCACGTTCTCGGTTGCCAAGCGCAAGGCTTCGACCGGCCGTAACCCGCGTACGGGTGAGCCCATGACGATCAAGGCGTCCAACCAACCCAAGTTCAAGGCTGGCAAGGGCCTGAAGGATTCCGTCAATTAAATCGGAATTTTCCGGTTCGCCCCCGCATATTGCAGAACGCAGCCGGTTCGATACTCGCCGCGCTTTCCCGGTCGGAAAGCGCGGCGTTTTCGTTTTCCCTACACAGAGATCACCGCGTCGCGATGGCGTAGAGCGCGATCGCACCGGCGTTGGAAACGTTGAGGCTCTCGATCTCTTCGCCAATGGGCAGACGGGCGAGGGCATCGCAATGCGATTCGATATTCTGCCGCATTCCTTCGCCCTCGGCCCCAAGCACGATGGCTACCGGACCTGCGGGAAGAGCTTCGGCGAGCGTTGTTTCGGTGGCCCCTGTCAGCCCTATGCGCCAGTATCCTGCTTCCGCCATCTGCTCCAGCGCTCGCGCCAGGTTGACTACGCGCACCCACGGCAGGATTTCCAGGGCACCCGATGCCGCCTTGCCGATGACGCCGCCTTCAGGTGGGGCGTTGCGATCCTGCGTCACCAGGGCCGCAGCGCCGAAAGCCGCTGCCGATCGCATGATCGCGCCGACGTTATGCGGATCGGTCACTTGATCGAGAACGACGATGGGCCGGTCGGCATCGCCGCTCAGAACTTCATCGAGATGGATATCTTCCAGCGGCGCGCATTCGAGGACCAGCCCCTGGTGCGGCGCATCCTTTGCAACAAGCCGCGCCAGATCCTGCACATCGGCATATTCCAGCGGGAAGTCTTCTGGCAATTCACCATCAAGCGATTCGATGGCTTCGCGCGTGGCCCATAGTTTGCGGTGAACCCGGTTAGGGTTCTTGAGCGCAGCTTCGACCGCATGGCGGCCCCACAGGCGAACCTGTCCACTACTCGCGCGGCCACTGCCTCGTCCGCCCTGCATGCGTCCTGCGCGGCCTCGCAAAGCCCGCTTGCGTTCACCCTTAGCCATCAAATCCGTCCTGTCTGCAACATTGGCTGCGGCCTGTGCCAGTGGGGGCATTGACAGGCAAGCGCCGCTTCGCCAAAGGGGCGCCTCTCGGCACGGGATCGCCATGCGATCTCACGATTTCTTCGATGAAATGGCCCGTGTGGACAGGTGGCCGAGTGGTTAAAGGCAGCAGACTGTAAATCTGCCCGCGCAAGCGTACGCTGGTTCGAATCCAGCCCTGTCCACCACCGCCTTTTCTTTCAGCATCTATCTGCATCCCCAGAAATCCATAGAAACCCTCGGATTTCTGCGGTATATTGCCTCTATTCCGTCCCCACACAGCCGCCGCGATCCACCCGCATCCGAGGCCTAGTGTGGGGAAGGTGTGGGGAAAGGTAGATGCTTCCCCACACTTGTATTTTCCGGAACGGCCTGCGGAAATGTGGGGAAGGAAATGGGCAAGCTCACGGCGGTAGCGGTAAAGGCAGCCTTATCGAATCCGGGCACGTATCAGGACGGGGAAGGTCTTTTCCTCAAAGTGGGGAAAACCGGCTCCGCTTCATGGCTGCTTCGACT
>FUFK010044956.1_pt1 | contig 39980 bp, 40 predicted proteins | sample 1021851 | NCBI WGS metagenome assembly FUFK01 (sample SAMEA51879418, study PRJEB19060) | metagenome
TATCAATGTGGGTCGCTAGCTCAGCTGGTAGAGCAGTTGGCTTTTAACCAATTGGTCACAGGTTCGAATCCTGTGCGACCCACCATCTTTGGGGGTTTTTTTGATTAATTCTATTAAAAATTCTATCTCAAAGGACTCTTTTTTTGGCTCCTTATTATTTTTTTTAGTTCTTTCGTCTTGGTATACGTTAAGACCAGTTAGAAATGAAATGGCAGTAGCTAATGTTGACGAGTTACCATATCTTCTAGCTGCAGGTGCATTAGCAATGCTAATAATTAATCCTATTTATTCCTGGATAGCATCAAGATCAAATCTAAAAAAAATAATACTATATTGCTATTCGTTTTTAATATTGAATTTAATACTATTTCTTCTGAGTTGGAGAACATTTGGTCTTGGCGATTCAATATGGTTAGGAAGAATTTTTTACGTTTGGTGCAATGTATATTCTTTTTTTGTAGTTTCATTATTTTGGGTTGTAATCATAAATTTATATAGAGACTCAAAGAAGAGATCTTTTTATGGTGTCATAATGGCTGGAGGCTCACTTGGAGCAATATTTGGTTCTGAGATTTCAAAGAGGTTTTCAGGATCTTTTGATGAGCTTGGCNTAGAGTTATTTTCTTTATCNGCAGCATTATTTCTTNTTTTAGCCATGCTNCTTGCTTTATATATGCTTTCAATTTCGAACAATGATCAAACTATTGACACAGATAATGCAGGTGGTGGTAGTTTTGATGCAATCAAAAATTCATTACAAATTAATGAANTAAGAAATATTGCNTCTTATGTTTGGATTTGGACAGCTTTAATGACANTTCAATGGATTACAGCAATAAATATTGTTGAAGANTGGTCACAAAACTCAGAACAAAGATTACGATTTTTTGCAATAATGGAGCAAGTAATATCTCCACTAACTTTAATCATTCAACTCTTTTTTACGAATTTAATTATTAAAAAAATTGGCATAAAAAATATTTTATTAAGCTATGGAATATTGTTCTGTATAGCATTCATACTGTATGGTCTAATTCCCTCAATAATTTCAGTAGGCGTTGTTACTGTCTTTTTAAGAGTTTTTGAATATGGAATAAACAAGCCAACTAGAGAAACTATATTTAGTACCTTGAAAAAAAATGATAGATATAAGTCAACAGTATTTATTGATACTTTTATATCAAGGTTTGGCGACTTATCCGGAAGTGGATTTATTGCTATTGGAAAATTAACAAGTATTGCTGCAAATAGTTTGCCATTAATAGCAATTCCAATAGCAGGTTTTCTTTCTATCTTAGGTATTAGGATATCTAGAAATATTAATACTAAAGACCTCTAGATTCGTTAATTTCTTTTTTAATTTCAACCATTTTAGTCATTATTCTCTCAGANACNTGAAAATTATTTTGTGTTAGCTTTANAGCAAATTCTAATTGATTCAACGCTCTTTCATTTTGCCCTAGAAGTAAAAAATATTCNGCTCGACTTTGNTGGTANCCAATNATGTTTTTGCTACTTCTTTGAATTTCNGANAGTAAAAGCCANAAGTCAGGATTATTATTTTTTCTTAGAAGTTGATCTCTTATTATTTCTTCTGATTCAAAGTATCTCTCCATTGACAATAGTATTTTTGATTTAGATATTGATAGGGGATAGTTTCTTGGAGATATTTCCAAAAATTTATTTACATGAACCAGTGCATCTTCATATTTTCCAGATTCAAAAAGAAAATCTACCTTAGTATTGTTCAAAACTAAATTTTTGGGATATGAAGATATTAGCTTATTAATTAATTCAAGACTCTCCTCATAATTATTATTTTTTTGATGAGCAAGTGCTAAACCATATAAGTTAGATTCTGTAGGATCTTGATTTACACGCTCCCTAAATTTTCTTANAGAATTTTGAGAAATATTTTCATAATAAATTTCTAATCTAGCCTTAATTAAAGAAAATTCTAATGAATTTTTTTTTGTACCTTCTGTTGGTAAATTTTCTGCAGCGTTAAATGCATCGCTTATTCTTGAGGAAGAAAGTGGATGAGTAAGCAAAAATTCTGGCGGGAGATCTCCAGATAGCCTTCTTATCTCATTCATATTTTCAAACATTTCTCCCATTGATTCTGGGTGATATCCTGCCTTAACAAGATTTGCAAAACCAACCCTATCCGCCTCCTTCTCAAATAATCGACTATATCTNAGGCTCTGAGATTGAAGTATTGCTGGACCTACTGCCATAGCATTTGGGTTATTACTGATTAGTGCAATAGCGATTGAAGAAACCATTACAAGTGCTGAAGCAAGATTACTATCTTTTGATTTAAGAACATTTCTTGCAAAGTGCCTTTGACTAAGATGAGCTAATTCATGAGCAAGTACTGATGAAAATTGTCCTTCATTATCTGAATATAGAAACAACCCTCCATTAACGCCAATTATTCCGCCAGGAGCAGCAAATGCATTTAAGGAGTCATCATCAATTAATAAAATCTTAAAGTATCTATCTTTAACTTGGCTATATTCAGAAAGTCTATAAATTAAATGCTCTGTGTATTCAAAAATAATTGGATCTGATATTAAAGGTGCATTTGAATATACTTGTTGAAGAAACATTTCACCTATAGCTTTTTCTTCATCAGAAGAAACAGCTCCCGAGACGCGATCACCAAGTTCGGGTAAGTCTATTTCTTTAATATCTTCATCAAAAGAGACAAGGTTTATCGAAATAAATATCGTTAAAATCGATGTTATAAGAATTTTCATTACAAAAATAATAACTAAAATTTTTAGTTAGAACAGTATATAGAAGAAAAGTTTAATATTTTTTAGCAAATTCTTATATATAATGTCCATAGAATTTATATGATCGAACATTTTAAAAATATATTCAGGCGCATTTTTAGTAATGAGGAAACAGTTATATTCTTTTTAATAATCCTCTCAACTTTAATTTTGTTTAGTTTATTTATTGAGGTTTTGACTCCTTTTATTATAAGTATTGTTGTTGCATATTTACTAGTAGGTCTTCAAAAAAAGATAGAAACATATGGAGTTACTCAACCTGTTTCAACAATAATCGCATTCTCAGTATTTATTATTGTCGGAGCAGCCATGTTTACTTGGCTCATTCCTTTACTATATGTTCAATTACAATCCTTTGTGCTTGATATACCAAGATTATTTAATGAATTTTTAAATTTTGTCTCTACAATACCTGCAGCATTTCCAGATTTGGTTAATTCAGATCAAATCTCTGTATTTTTCCAGGCAGTATCATCAGAGCTTTCATCAATAACGCAAAATATCGTTAAATCTTCAATCTCTGGAATTCAGAGTACTATAACAGTGCTTTTATATATTATTTTATTTCCAATACTTGTTTATTTTTTCCTNTTTGATAGAAAAAATATAATCGAGGGCTGTCTAAGGATTATTCCTGGTGANAGAGCAATGCTCTCACAAGTTTGGTCTGAAATGGATGTTCAGCTTAGTAATTACGTAAGAGGTAAAGTTCTTGAGATATTTATAGTGGGGATTGCTGCAGCAATTCTTTTTGCTTCATTCGGCCTTAATTATGGAGCTTTATTGGCTGTACTAGTAGGGTTATCAGTATTGATACCATATGTTGGAGCTTTCTCAATCACAATCCCTATAGTAATTATTGGGCTTTTGCAGTTCGGTTTGGGGACGCAATTTTACTTATTAATTGGCCTTTATTTATTACTTCAATTTCTTGATGGAAATCTTTTAGTACCAATAATTTTTTCAGAGGCTGTAAAGTTACATCCCATAGTAATAATTCTCGCAGTATTTATCTTTGGAAGTTTATTTGGTTTTTGGGGCGTATTCTTTTCTATCCCATTAGCAACATTTATAAAAGCTGTGTGGAATGCTTGGCCTGGATTGTCGTAAATAGAAATTTATACTTTAAAGTTTTTTAACTTCTTCCAATACTTCTTTAACATGACCATTAACTTTTACAGATCTCCATTCTTTAACTACTTTACCATCTGAAGATATTAAAAATGTTGACCTATCAACACCAAGGTATTCCTTTCCGTACATAGATTTTAATTTAATAACATCGAAAGATTTGCACATTTTTTCCTCAGGATCAGATAAAAGGTCAAAAGGAAAGGACTGCTTTAGTTTAAAATTTTCATGAGATTTTATGCTATCCCTTGAAACTCCAAGAATTTCTGTATTAAGTTTTTGGAAACTTTTATAATTATCTCTAAAATCTTGTCCTTCAGTGGTACAACCGGGCGTACTATCTTTTGGATAAAAATAAATAACTATGTTTTTTCCAATAAAATCATCATTTGATAAATATTTATCTCCAGTACAATCTCCTGAAAATTTTGGACATTTTTTTCCTTCAAGTTTTTTTTCCATGTTTTCCTTTTAAAAAATTTAAATAAAATAGTGTATAGTCGTATTTTTTACTTATTTTAAGAATGATGCAAGCTTTAAAAGGTAGTTTAGTAGCATTAGTTACGCCGATGGAAGAGGGCGGCGAAGTTGACTATGAGTCATTAGAAAAACTTATAGATTGGCATATTAATCAAGGCACTAATGGCATAGTATCTGTTGGCACTACTGGAGAGTCAGCTACTCTAGACGTTGATGAACATGTACAAGTTATTAAACATACAGTAGAGCATGTTAATTCAAGAGTCCCTGTAATAGCTGGAACCGGTGCTAACTCCACTTCAGAGGCATTAGAGTTAACTCAAGAGTCAAAACAAAACGGAGCAGATTTTGCTTTAATTGTTACACCATATTANAACAAACCAACTCAAAAAGGACTTATAAGTCATTACACAAAACTTGCAAATGAGGTCGACATACCACAAATTTTATACAATGTACCGTCAAGAACTGCATGTGATATATTGCCTGAAACAGTTAAGATTCTATCTACTCATAATAATATTGTCGGCATTAAAGAGGCTGTTGACTCAAAAGAAAGAATTGATGATTTAATATCCATTTCATCTAATAACCAAAATTTTCAATTATTTTCAGGAGATGACCCTTCATTTATAAAGATGATTCAAAAAGGTGGTGATGGAGTAATTTCAGTGGCTGCGAATGTTGTACCAAACAAAATATCTGAGATATGTAAACTTGTTGAAGAAAAAAAACATGATGAAGCTACTTTTATTGATAATACTCTTTCAAATTTATATGATCTTTTATTTATTGAATCAAATCCAATACCAGTAAAATGGATGTTATTTAAAATGAACTTAATAAAAAACTCTATTAGGTTGCCACTTGAGGAACTTGATAAAATATATCAAGAAGATATTACAAATGAGATGTTAAAATTAAAATTAATATGAAACATTTATTTACTATTTTCACATTAATATTTTTTGTTACATCCTGTTCAATTATAGGAGGGCCCAATGGTTACTTTCCAGAAAAAAAATATGATTTTTTGGAAGAAGAAATTGAATCTGATATAACTATACCAGGTGACTTAGACTCTCCTGATACTGAGAACCACTATCCAGTCGGGGACCCATCAAATATAGAAAACGTATTGGAAGTTCCTAAGCCAAGACAAATTTTTTCTTCATCAGGTGATAGTTCTGTTCAACTAAGAAGACTGGGAGAGTTGATGTGGATATACATAGAAACTCTTCCTTCTACCTCATGGCCTATATCAAAAAATTATTGGGATACATCCGAATATGATGTTATTAAAGCTGATCCAGTTTCTGGAGAAATAGATATAGATTTCTCACAATCATCAAAATTACAAATGAGGGTTGAGCATGGGATAAAGGAGGCATCAACAGAAGTATTTCTTTACAAAATTAACAAAATTAGTGGCGATATTGAGAGTGATCCCGAGTTTGTTCAAATGGAAATGGAAAAAATGATAGATTACTATGCAGATTCTTTATCGAATTTCACTGGCACATCTCTAGCGGCACAAAATCTAAATGAAATGAAGAAAGCAAAGATTTTTACTGAAAATGGAATGACTGTCATTTCTTTAGATTTAAACTTTGATCGTGCTTGGTCATCTGTCAGTAAAGCTTTAAATGCTGCTGAAATAGTAACAAATGATAGAGATAGAAGTAATGGAACATTCTATGTGAGTTTTGCAGAAAGTGACGAAAGAAGATTTAGACTTTTTGGAGGCAGAAGCTCAAGTGATAATTCTCAAAACAATGAATTTGGAAAGAGTTCTCAATTTGAAATAACTATCACTCAAGAAAATAATAAATCTTATGTAAGAGCGATATCAAAAAATGGTAATATTGAAGAGTCAGAATTACTTTTATCAAAAATAAATGAGTCTTTAAGCTAATGAAAAAAATTAATGAAATAACTAAAGGGAAAGCAAAATCCATGTTCTCTACTGAGAATGAGGATCATTTAATTATGCATTTTAGTGACGACACTTCTGCATTTGATGGTAAAAAAAGAGAAGCTTTATTAGGTAAGGGAGCTGTTAATAATCAATTCAATGCATTCATCATGAATCATCTAAAAGATAATGGAGTTGAATCCCATCTAATTGAAGTTATTGATAGTACAGACTCACTTGTTTATAAATTGGATATGTTTCCGATAGAGTGTGTGATTCGAAATAGAGCTTCAGGCTCAATATGTAAGAGACTAGGAACAGAAGATGGATTAGTGCTAGAAAATCCATTATTTGAATTTTTCCTTAAAGATGATGATTTAGGCGATCCTTTAATTAATGATGAGCATATTATTTCATTTGGATGGGCCAGTCACGAGCATATACAAGAAATGAAAAAACAGACATATTTAGTTAATGAAATATTATCAAAATTATTTCTTGATTCTGATCTTATATTGGTTGATTTTAAAGTTGAGTATGGTCTTTACAAAGATAAAATACTCCTTGCTGATGAATTCACTCCCGATGGATGTAGATTGTGGGATTCAGAAACTTTGAAAAAAATGGATAAGGATAGATTTAGGCAAGGTTTAGGTGACGTCGTAGAATCATATCACCAAGTCGCAGACAGATTAGGTATGAATATAGAAACTTGACTAAATTAGTCAGGTATTTATAATTCACTCCGTGAGACTAACTACAAAAAGTAGATATGCTGTTAGCGCACTTACAGAACTAAGTTTTTTGCAGGTCTCAGGACCAGTTTCTTTGAGTGATATTTCAGCAAATCAAAATATTGAATTAACTTATCTTGAGCAGATATTCAGGAAGCTGAGGATTGCTGGTATCGTTAAGAGTATAAGAGGAAGAAACGGTGGATATTTGTACGCTAAAGATCCATCAAGTATTTCAATAAAAGAGGTCATGCATGCCGTTGATGAGGTGCTTGATGCTACTAAATGTTCAGGAACTTCTGCATGTCATAATGGTAAAAAGTGCAGTACTCATGATTTATGGCATGAGTTAAATATCGTTGTTGAAGATTATTTAGAAAAAATAACAATAGAGAGCCTTGTAGAAACTAATAACAGTCCATATATTAAAGTTAAAGAGATAAATTAGATGAGCACACAATCCACAATTTATTTAGACTACGCATCAACAACTCCAGTTGACCCTAGAGTAGCATCTAAAATGATGGAGTTTTTGACTCCTGAGGGAGAGTTTGGAAATCCTGCTTCACGTTCACATCGNTTTGGATGGAANGCTGANGAAGCTGTTGAANAAGCAAGATCTCATGTTGCAAATTTAGTNAATTGTGATCCAAGAGAAGTTGTCTGGACGTCTGGTGCAACAGAAGCAGACAATTTGGCTATAAAAGGCGTTGCTAGATTTTATAAGTCTAAGGGCAATCACATTATTACNTCAAAAATTGAACATAAAGCAGTTTTAGATCCATGCAGGCAACTGGAAAGAGAAGGTTTCGAAGTTACTTATCTCGATCCAGATGATAAAGGTGTCATAAGCCCAGAAGCAGTAAAGTCCGCAATTAAGGATTCAACTGTCCTAGTTTCAATTATGCATATTAATAATGAGCTTGGAACTGTCAATGACATATCAAAGATTGGTGATNTTACCAGAGATAAAGGAATTTTCTTTCATGTTGATGCTGCCCAGAGTACAGGTAAAGTGGATATTGACCTAGAAAAAATGTCAGTTGATCTTATGTCCTTTTCTGCTCATAAAACATATGGGCCAAAAGGTGTTGGCGCATTATACGTAAGAAGAAAACCTAGAGTTAGACTTGAGGCTTTAATCCATGGCGGTGGTCATGAAAGAGGTATGAGATCTGGAACTCTAGCAACTCATCAAATCGTAGGCATGGGCGAAGCATTCCGCTTGGCTAGTAAAGAAATGGAAGAAGATCACAAAAAAATCTCTAAATACCATGAAAAATTTTTAGATAAAGTAAAAGAAATTGATCATGTATATATTAATGGCGATCTTAATAATAAAGTTCCAAATATTTTAAATGTAAGTTTTAATTTTGTTGAAGGTGAGTCTCTAATAATGGGATTAAAAGACATTGCAGTTTCATCAGGATCTGCATGTACATCAGCTAGTTTGGAACCTTCATATGTATTAAGGGCCTTGGGAAGAAAAGATGAATTAGCTCACAGCTCAATAAGGTTTTCTTTTGGAAGATTCACAAGTGATGATGATGTAAATAATACATTAGATATTCTTGGCAACGTCGTCCATAGACTCAGAGAGCTTTCCCCGCTTTGGGAAATGCATCTCGATGGAATTGATTTAGATACAGTTGAATGGAACGCACATTAGGAGAACTGCATGGCATATAGTAAAAAAGTAGTAGAAAAATTTGAAAATACATTAAATAATCCTGAAGCATTTAAAGTAGGAAGATTTGATCCAAAAGATGCAAATGTTGGAACAGGTATGGTTGGTGCGCCAGCGTGTGGTGATGTTATGAAGTTGCAAATCAAGTGCGAACCTAAAGGCAATACTCATGTAATCAAGGATGTGAAATTCAAAACATATGGCTGTGGATCTGCTATAGCATCATCAAGCGAACTTGTTGAAATGCTAATTGGTAAGACTTTAGAAGAAGCAAAAGCAATCAAGAACGTAGAAATTGTTGAGGCTTTAGAGTTACCACCAATAAAAATTCATTGTTCTGTCCTTGCAGAGGATTCAATTAGGCAGGCAATTGAAGATTACGAAGCAAAACAATAAATAAGTNATGGAAACATNTAATTCCACAGATCTAAACTTTTCAGATAGNGCGATNGAGCATTTTTCAAAAGTTTTAAAGGAAAGAGGAAAGGGTATAGGTATNANATTAGGCATNAAAGAGGCAGGATGTTCAGGTTANGAATACACTTTTGATTTTGTTGATGACATCATTGATGATTTTATAACTTATGAGAAAGGCGGCTGTAAAATTTTTATTGATTCAAATAGCTTTTCATTTTTGAAAGGCAGTATGGTTGATTACGTTGATGAGGGTCTTAACCAAGGTATTAAATTCATAAACCCAAATGCGAAAGCTGTATGCGGTTGTGGCGAAAGTTTTACACTTTAGATTATGGCTAAAATAAAGATATGGCCTCACGAGGAAATATGCCCCAATGGTGCTGAAATAGAGTCTTTACCAGAAGAGACAATTTGTGAGGCAGCATTAAGAAATAATATCAAAATCGAGCATGCGTGTGAGATGTCAGCAGCATGTACAACTTGTCATTGCATAGTTAGAAAAGGTTTTGAAACACTTGAAGAAGCAAGTGATATAGAAGAAGATTTGCTTGATAAGGCCTGGGGCTTAGAGCAAACATCAAGGTTAAGTTGCCAAGCTGTCCCTCCAGATAATGAGGAGATCGAAATAGAGTTACCTAAATACAACATCAATATGGTNTCGGAAGATCATTAATGCAGGATCTTGATTGGCTTGATGTTCTCGATATAGCAATTGAGCTAAATGATAGATTTCCTGATATAGATCCCCAATGGATTAGTTTTCCTGATTTGCATAAAAAGATTTGTAACCTAGATAGTTTTGTTGGAGATCCTGAAAAATCTAACGAAAAAATTCTTGAAGCTATTCAAATGCATTGGATAGAAGAATATCAATAACTTTAATATAATAACGAATTATTTTTTGAGGGATATTAATATGTCAATTGAGAGAACACTTTCAATAATTAAACCAGATGCAGTTGGTAAAAATGTTATTGGAAAAATAATATCAAGATTTGAAGAAAATAATCTTTATCTTGTTGCGGGTAAATTAGTTCATTTGTCAGATGAAATGGCATCGGGATTTTATGCTGAACATGAAGGCAAGCCGTTTTTTAACGACCTAAAAAAATTCATGACTTCAGGACCAGTTTTTGTTCAAGTATTAGAAGGTGAAAATGCGGTCCAAAAAAATAGAGACTTGATGGGTAGTACTAATCCTAAAGAAGCTGCTCCAGGAACAATTAGAGCAGATTTTGCTAATAGCATTGATGCAAACGCTGTTCATGGGTCAGACTCTGTTGAAAGTGCTAAAAGGGAGATTGAGTATTTCTTTAATACAGAAGAAATATTGAATAAATAAGTTGTCAAAAAAAATTAATCTTTTGGGTTACTCATTTGAGTCGCTCAAAAGCTTTTTTTCTGAGCTAGGCGAACCCGAGTATAGAGCAAAGCAATTGCTTAGCTGGATTCATCAAAAAGGTGTCATAGATTTTGACAACATGACAGATTTTAATAAAGACTTAAGAAAGAAATTAAATTCTGTCTCAATAATAAAACCCCCCNAAATTTATAAAGAATACATTTCCGATGAAGGAACAAAAAAATATCTAATAAAACTCGATTCAGGTTCAATTATTGAAATGGTCATAATCCCTGAAAAAAATAGAAGAACGTTATGTGTTTCATCACAAGCAGGTTGTGCTTTGCAGTGTACTTTTTGCGCAACAGGAGCTCAGGGTTTTGATCAAGATTTAAGTAGTGATGAAATTATAGGTCAAATGTGGTTAGCTAACTTTAATAACAATAAACCAATTACGAATGTAGTTTTTATGGGCATGGGGGAACCTCTTCTAAATTATGATGCTGTTATAGAATCGGCTAAAATTATGAAACATCAAAATTCATATGGACTTTCTAGAAAAAGAATAACTATCAGCACTTCTGGAATAGTTCCAAAGATTAATAAACTATCAAGAGATATTGATGTTTCACTTGCAATATCACTTCATGCGCCTGATGATAAATTAAGAGATGAAATAGTCCCAATCAATAAAAAATATCCTATAAAACAATTAATCAAAGCCTGTAAGGATTATTTAAGTCACTTCGAATCAAAAAAAAATATTACTATGGAATATATAATGATAGATGGAGTAAATGATTCAATTAATCATGCTAGAAAACTAGCAGTATTGTTATCAAATGTTTCATGCAAGATTAATTTAATACCATTTAACAGCTTTAATGGCTCTGACTACAGACGATCAAAGGAAAGTACAATGAAATCTTTTAAAAAATATTTAATAGAAAAAGGATTCATTACAACATTAAGAGTCACGAGGGGAGATGGTGTTGATGCTGCTTGTGGTCAATTAGTTGGAGAGCTCTCAAATACAATAAAGGGCAAGAATTTAATTAAGCATAGATCAATATAATGAGTAACGAATTAAAGTCAGCTAGTTCTGTAAAAACAGGAAAAAAATTTTCTGAAAAAAGAAATAATATTGGTTTTACAATTGAAGAAATTTCTGAAAAGTTATTTATCAATAAAGACTATATCAGAGCAATAGAAAAAGGAAATTATAGTATCTTTCCAAGCGAATCATTTGCAAAAGCTTATTTTAATAAATACAAAAATTTTTTAAAAATTTCACTAGAATTTCCAAGTCTTTTTGATCAAAAAATAGAGAAAAAACATAAAAAAATTTCCAATGAGATTGCTTTTGAAAATAATTTTGATTTCATTTTTAAAAATTTATATGTGATTGTTGCCATAGCTTTAATAGTTATTTTTGGAATTTATTATTTAGTTAAAACTGAACCACTATCTGATGTTATTCCACAAGAAAATATTAATATCGATAATGTTGCAGAAATTGTAGAAAATGTGAATCAAAAAAATCACTCATCAACCAATATACAAAACGTAGATAAAAATCTAATTTTAGAATTTTCAGGAGAATCTTGGATTGAGTTATATGTTGAAAATGAGCTCATTGAGGCACAGATATTTTCTAATGGAGATATTTATGAGCGTCAAATTGAAATACCTTTTAAAATAATTGTTGGTAATGCTGATTTTGTTAAAGGGTCATATAATAATAATGAAATAGATTTTTTGACTAATGCTAATAGACTAACTGGGGTAAATACCATTAATTTTTAAATGAGTAACTGGATTAAAAGAAAAAAAACTAAAGTCGTAAAGGTTGGTAATGTTCCTGTTGGAGGCAATAATCCAATATCAATTCAATCTATGACAAACACAGACACCTGTGATGAGGTTTCNACTATAAACCAAATTAAGGATCTTGAAGCAGCAGGCGCAGATATNGTTAGAGTCTCTGTTCCAGGATTTGAAGAAGCAAAAGCATTTAAAAAGATCAAAAATGCAGTAAATATTCCATTGGTAGCTGATATTCATTTTGATTATAAAATAGCTCTAGAAGTTGCAGATTCTGCAGATTGTCTTCGAATAAATCCTGGTAATATTGGAAAAGAAGACAGAGTAAAAGAAGTTATAAGTGCTGCAACTGATAATGATATTCCAATCAGGGTAGGAGTTAATGCTGGTTCACTAGAAAAAGATCTTCAAAAAAAATATGGTGAACCAAATGCAGATGCTTTAGTAGAGTCTGCGCTTAGGCATGTTGATATTTTAGATAAATTTAACTTCGAAAATTACAAAATGAGTCTTAAGGCGTCAAATATTGAAATGACAGTAGAAGCATACAGAAAAATCTCAAATATAATTGATCAGCCTCTTCATCTTGGAATTACTGAGGCTGGAAGTTACAGAGCTGGAACGGTAAAGTCATCTATCGGTGTTGGGATGCTTTTGTCAGAGGGAATTGGAGACACTATACGAATTTCTCTAGCATCTGATCCTGTAGATGAAATTAAAATCGGATGGGATATATTGAAGAGCCTCAACATAAGAAGTAGAGGGGTTAAAATTGTTGCATGTCCGAGTTGTTCAAGACAAAACTTTAATGTTATNGAAGTTGTTAACGAACTTGAACAAAGGTTAGAGGATATNTCAGATGATATAGAGGTTGCTATTATTGGTTGTTACGTGAATGGTCCAGGTGAAAGCAAGGCTGCAACCATTGGATTAACTGGAGCAAGCCCAAATAATCTTTTGTATGTTGACGGCACTCCCAACAAAAAAATTTCAAATGAGGATCTTGTTGATGAGCTTGAAGAGCAGGTGAGATCTAAAATCTCAAAACAAAAAATTGAATCTGAAAAGATCATTCTGAGAAGTTAATATGGAAAAGATTAATTCATTAACAGGAATGACTGATTTGATTGAGACTAAGGCAGATGAGAATGTGTTAGCCAATAAAGTATTCCAAACCGAAAAAATATTGAAAGAAATTTTTACTAATTATGCGATGTCTGAAATTAGAACACCTGCTCTGGAAAATACAAATCTTTTTAAGAGATCAGTAGGCGATACTTCAGATATAGTTAATAAAGAACTCTATACTTTCTCAGATAAAAATGACAAAAGCATAACACTTAGACCTGAAGGAACTGCAAGTGTTATGAGATCTATTATTGAAAAAAAATTAGATGGAGAAACTCATAAGTTATGGTACTTAGGGCCAATGTGGAGGTATGAAAGACCTCAAAAAGGAAGATATAGACAGTTCAATCAGGCAGGAATAGAAATTTTGGGTTATCCAGAAGGTGCTCCAGAATTTGAAATGATTTCTTTGATATGTGAACTCAATAGAAAATTACAAATAAGAAAACCCCTCATAAAAATTAATCATCTTGGAGACTCTAATACGAAAAAATTATTTTGTAAGGCGCTTGTAGATTATTTAACACCAATGAAATCTAATTTAGATGAAAAAGATTTATTAAGATTAGATAGTAATCCTTTAAGAATTTTAGACTCAAAAAATCCAAATACTATAGAGATTTTGAAGAAGGCGCCCTCAATTTCAGATTATCTGCAAGATAGTTCAAAAGAGTTACTAAAATCTATACAGGAATTATTTTCTGACAAATGTGAAATTCAAATAGATTTCAACTTAGTAAGAGGCTTGGATTATTATACTGGCTTTGTTTTTGAGGCAATATCAGAAGATTTAGGTGCTCAAGATGCATACTTAGGCGGTGGCAGGTATGATAATTTGAGCGCACAACTTGGAGGTAAAGATCTACCAGCTATAGGAATGGCTATAGGTATTGAAAGACTTGCTCTCATTTCATATCAAGAAAATAAAAATAGAACTTTAATTTCTTTCATAATTATTTCTAGTAATTCTGAAGCAAAAGCATATAAAATATCGCACGAACTTAGATCAATTAACAAAAATATTGATATTGATGTTCAATTATCTCAAGGAAGCTTAAAATCTAAATTGAGAAGGGCTAATAAGAATGGGGCTGCATACGCGTTTATAGTAGGAGACGAGGAGATAGAATCAAAGACAGTGATTATAAAACCACTAAATAAAGAAGATTCAGACCAATCTACTATGAATTTAAACGAAATAGAAAACTTTATTAAAAATTTAAGTTAGAGTCGAATTATGAGTAACGTATACGAAAATGAAATGAGATTCGCTCCATTTTTAAAATTTATTGATAAATATAAGAATTTACTTATTTTGTTGGCTGTTATACTTCTTGGCGCTGTTACTTATTTTGTTGTAAATAATCAGCTAGAAAAAAAGAAATCTGAGCAGGCAGCTTTAGTCTACAAAGAATGGCTTGTAGAAATATCTCAAGAAAATCCAAATAATGAAAATCTAAATAATTTACTAGATAAATTTTTAAATGATTATAAAAATACTGGCTATACGCAGTTAGCATTACTGAGTAAAGCAAATTTTGATGCAAATTCTAATAACTATATGGATTCGCTGGACAACTTTAAAAAACTCATTGAAATAACCAATGGATTTAATGGAAATAGAATTTATAACAAAATTGGAAGAGTAAGTGCCTCAAGATTACTTCTTTCGATGGAGAAATATGATGAAGCTCTTGAAATGATTGATTTATATTCATCATCAGACACAAATGGCTATATTCATGAGCTAACTGGAGATATTTTGCTTGAGCAAGGCAAAATCGAACTAGCAATATCTCAATATGAAAAAGCTGCAAATAAATATACTGATGAATCTTCACAAACTATTGTTGCAATGAAGATTTCCAACATTGATATGTAAAATGAAATCTTTTAAATACAGAAACTTAATAGTACTTTGCTCTATTTTCATTATCAGCTCATGTTCATCAATGGATGGATTAAGATTCTGGAAAAGTGATGAAATAGATCCAGACGAACCAAAAGAACTTGTTGCTTTTTCAAATCAGAAAAATATTGTTATTGAGTGGAAAAACTCCTTTAAAGGAGAAAATGAAATCGGTAATTTTTTACCTGACTTTAGTGCACAAAATCTTTTTTTTAGTGATGCTTCTGGAAATGTATCATCAATTAATGCATCTACCGGAGATAGGAATTGGTCTATTGAACTTAATTTTTTAGCTTCTGGGACATCTGCTGGGTTTGGTTTAGTAGTTGTCTCAGATATAGATGGAAATGTAATTGCTGTTGATCAAAATGATGGATCAAAATTATGGTCTACAAATGTAAAAGGTGAGGTACTTAGCAAAGTTGCAATTGATGCAAAGGTAGTAGTTGTTAAGACTGGCTCAGGAGAACTTTTAGGGCTTGATAGAGAAAATGGCGAAATTTTATGGTCTTATAGATCTAAATTACCTCTTTTAACAGTAAGAGGAAGTAGCAGTCCAGTAATTGTTGATGATCTTGTCTATGTTTCATTTGATAACGGAAGGTTGGGTGTATTTGAATTAAATTCTGGATTTCAAGTATGGGATGGAGCAATTTCATATGTGAAAGGAGTTTCAGAATTAGAAAACCTTATAGATTCTGATAGCAGTCCTGTAGTAGATGGAGGATTGATTTATACCACAAACTATCAAGGTAATTTAAATATTTTTGATACAGCTCAAAAAAGGTCAGTGTGGAGTTATGAGACCTCATCATTTTATTCTCCAATTGTTTCAAGAGGAATGTTAACAATTGTAGAAGCGAATTCTGGTTTAAGAAGTTTTGCCCTTAAGACATTGCAAGAATCATGGACCAATGATGATTATATAAACAGAGATTTATCAAATGCTGTTAGCTATAAGGGTAGTCTTGTTGTTGGAGATTTTGAGGGATATGTTCATGTAATTGACACATTAAATGGAAAAACTATTGGCAGAAAAAAAATCTCAAGAAAACCAATTAAATCAATATTAAGCAGAAGTGACAGCTTATATATAATAGATGAAGCGTTCAACCTTTATTCAATAAATATATAAAATGAATTTTAAAAATGTTTACTTCAATAGCAATAATTGGTCGACCTAACGTAGGAAAATCAACCCTTTTTAACAAACTTACAAATTCTCGAGATGCAATAGTTTCAGATTTTCCTGGCCTCACCAAAGATAGAAATTATGGTTTTTTGAAACTTAAAGATAAAAGAGCTTTATTGGTTGATACAGGAGGAATTGCAAAAGATAGTGATGAAATTAAAGAAGCTATCTCTAATCAAGCTTGGATAGCTGTTGAAGAATCAGAAGTTGTTTTATTTTTGTTAGATGGTTCAGAGAGTTTGAGCAATCTTGATTTTGAAATTATTTCCAAGTTAAGAAAATTAAATAAACAATACATCACAATCCTGAATAAAATTGATAAAAAATCTGATGGTCTTATAAAAGAAGATCTTAAAAAGAAGGGGGTTGAGAACTATCTAGAAATTAGTGCTGAACACTCAAAAAATTTAAATAAAATTAAGCAAGAGCTCGAAAAAAGATCAACAAAAGCTGACATTGAATTTCCTGAGGGTAAAAAAGTCGCTATTCTTGGGAGGCCAAATGCTGGCAAATCAACTTTTATTAATAAATTAATAAATGAGGACAGATTGATAGTAAGCGAGATTGCAGGTACTACCATTGATGCAATAAGTGTTCCATTTATATTTAATAATGAAGAATTTGTTTTAATTGATACTGCTGGTATTCGAAAAGGTTACAAACGTAATCATAAAGTTGAATATTTTTCATTTGTAAGAGCAATGCATGCTATTGATAAAAGCGACATTGTAATTTTCATTTGTGACATAGATGACGGAGTCGTTGATCAAGACATGAAGATACTCAACATGATCATTGATAATGGGAAACCAGTACTTTTTGCATTAAATAAAGTTGATTTAGTAAGTAAAAAAGAATTGAAAACAAAATATCTTACAAAAAAAATGCAATCTGAATTTCTAAGAAATATCGAACAAGTTGAAATATCTGCATTAAATAAGAAAGGTTTTAATAGAGTTTTTGAATTAGCTAATAATATTATAAGAAAATCTCAAAGGAATTTTACGACATCAATGCTTAATAAATTATTAGAAAAATTTATAACAACAAATCCTCCCCCTTCAATATCTGGCAGACAAATAAAGTTTAANCACGTTCATTTTGGAGGGATTCATCCAACAACTTTTATTATTCATTCCAATCAAGATAAAAAAATTCCAAAAAATTATCGTAAATATTTAGAAAACTCCTTCAGGACTGAACTAGATTTAAAAAGTATTCAGCTTAAAATTATTTTCAGAAAATCTGATAATCCCTATGAGGGTAAAAAAAATAAACTTTCAGAAAGACAGATAAAAAAAAGAAAACGATTAGTAAAGCATATCAAAAAATCAAAAAAGTAATCTCTAATTATCAATTTGAACTAAAAATCTGCGTTATAATTGAATCTAATAATAAATTATTTATATTTATAATTTAGCACACAATGCAAGAACGACCAGTATATCTAGATTTAACAAAAATCAGACTACCTATGTCTGCCTTTTCATCTATAACTCACAGATTGTCAGGCATGTATGTTTTTTTTATAACACTTCCTATGATGTTATATATGATTGATCAATCAATATCTTCAAAGGCTTCTTTTGAAAGACTTATAATTGAAATTACATCAATTTCTGCGTTTTCTATTTTTATTTTTTTAAGTATTGCTATATTTTGGTATCACATACTTACCGGTATTAGGCATTTAATTATGGATTTTTTTCATATAGGTGAGTCTCTAAATGGATCATATTATTCATCTATTTTTACAATAGTTTTATGGATAGCAACTTCACTAGTTTTTTTTGGATATTTGTTTATATGAAAGGTTCATTTATTTGGTATACGCAAAGATACACCTCACTTATAATACTAAGCTATCTAATTTATATATTCAGTTTTATATTCAANAATCAAGATATTAATTTTTTCTCCTGGTCTGATTTTTTTCTCTCATTTCAAGTCAGATTTCTCTCTTCCATTGTATTTCTAGTTATTGTTTTACATGCCTTCATTGGACTTTGGACAGTTGGAACAGATTACTTAACAAAAAGAACTCTTGGCTTTTTAAATGTAAGCCTTTCAAGAAGGGCTGATACCTTGAGATATATTTATTATTTAATTTTTGGATTGTTAGGCATTGTGTATTTAACTGCCATTTTTTATATAATATGGTTATAATGTATAATGATATTTAATTATAAATAATATGAATAATATCTTTACTAATAATATAAAAAAAATTGAATTTGATGCTCTAATTGTTGGTGGAGGAGGCTCTGGAATGAGAGCATCTCTTGAGCTAGCTAAATCAGGTTTAAAAACCGCCGTTGTATCTAAAGTCTTCCCGACAAGATCTCATACTGTATCAGCACAAGGCGGAATAACATGTGCAATTGCGAGCGCTGATCCAAATGATGATTGGAGATGGCACATGTACGATACAGTTAAAGGTGCTGATTTTATTGGAGATCAAGATGCTATTGAATATTTATGTTCTGAAGGACCTAAAGCCGTATTTGAACTAGAGCATATGGGACTTCCTTTCTCAAGATTTGAAAATGGCAGAATATATCAAAGACCGTTTGGAGGCCAATCAAAAGATTTTGGTAAAGGTGGTCAAGCTGCAAGAACTTGTGCTGCAGCAGACAGAACTGGACATGCTTTGTTACATACTTTGTATCAAAATAATGTTAAAGAAGGTGCTAATTTTCTTAATGAATGGTTTGCTGTAGATTTAGTAAAAAATTCAAAAGATGAAGTTACTGGAGTAATTGCTTTTTCAATTGAAAATGGCGAGGTTGCATATTTAAAAGCACAAGCTACTGTTCTTGCAACAGGTGGAGCCGGAAGAATATATGCATCTACTACCAATGCTTTGATTAATACCGGTGATGGTTTAGCAATGGCTTTAAGAGCAGGATTCCCAGCACAAGATATGGAAATGTGGCAGTTTCATCCTACGGGCATATATGGAGCAGGTTCTCTTGTTACAGAAGGATGTAGAGGCGAAGGCGGCTTTTTGATTAATAAAGACGGCGAAAGATTCATGGAAAGATACGCTCCAAATGTAAAAGACTTAGCTGGCCGAGATGTCGTCGCTCGTTCAATGGTATTAGAAATTCTAGAAGGTCGAGGTTGTGGTGATAAAAATGATCACATTTATCTTAAGCTTGATCATTTAGGTGCTGAAGTTTTAAATTCTAAACTTCCAGGCATATGTGAATTGTCTAGGACTTTTGCACATGTTGATCCTATTTATGAACCAATTCCAGTTGTGCCTACTTGCCATTATATGATGGGTGGCACACCCACAAACATTTCTGGACAAGCATTCACAAGAATAAATGATGAGGATCATTTAATACCTGGATTATTTTCTGCTGGCGAGGCTGCTTGTGTGTCTGTTCACGGAGCTAATAGATTGGGTGGAAACTCGCTTCTTGATTTGGTTGTTTTTGGAAGAGCAACAGGAAAACATATTCAGAGTGAACTAAAATCAGGTGGTGGTGTAGATTCTGCAACTAAAAGTGATATTGAAAAGTCACTTGAGAGACTAAATAAATTAAATGATTCGTCAAACGGACATGATCCTGCAGATGTTAAAAAAGAACTCCAAGAATGTATGCAAAATTACTTTGGAGTATTCAGAAGAGGCGAATTTATGAAGAAAGGTTTAGATCAATTAAATGAGCTAAAAGAAAAAGTTGATAATCTTCATTTAAAAGATAAAAGTGATGCATTTAATACAAGCAGAGTTGAGGCAATTGAATTACAAAATCTATTTGAGGTTGCAGAATCAACGGCAATTTCTGCATACCAGAGAACTGAAAGTAGAGGCGCACATGCTAGAGATGATTATCCTGACAGAGATGATGAAAATTGGTTATGTCATACTATATATGATCCTATTTCAAAAAAAGTTTCTAAAAGGGGAGTTAATTTTGAACCTAATAAGGTAGAGGCTTTTCCGCCTAAGGTAAGGACATATTAATGTTTGGTAATAAGTTAAAGGTAAGTTTGTATAGATATAATCCAGAAGAGGATAAATTTCCTTACATGAAAAATTACGTAATTGATAAGCCAGAAAGAGACATAATGGTTTTAGATTTATTACATTTATTAAAGGAAGAAGATCAATCAATATCATACAGACGATCATGCAGAGAGGGGGTTTGTGGCTCTGATGGTATGAACATAAATGGTAAAAATGGACTGGCTTGCATAACACCAATTTCTTCCGTTATTAAGAGGAATAAAATTGAATTAAGACCACTACCAGGATTGCCTGTGATTAGAGATTTAGTTGTTGATATGACAGAGTTTTATGCTCAATATGAGAAGATAAAACCTTTTCTACAGAACGAAACAACAGCACCGGAACAAGAGAGACTTCAATCTCCTGAGGAAAGAGATAAATTAGATGGTCTCTATGAATGTATATTGTGTGCATGTTGTTCTACAAGCTGTCCATCATTCTGGTGGAATCCTGATAAATTTGTCGGACCAGCTGCGCTTCTTCAAGCATATAGATTCCTCGCAGATTCTCGAGATTTGAAAACTCAAGAAAGATTAGAGGCTTTATCTGATCCATTTAGTGTATACAGATGTCATGGAATAATGAATTGTGTAAATGTATGCCCAAAAGGCCTTAATCCAAATAAGGCAATTGGTGAGATAAAATCAATGTTACATAAAAATAAAAAGGATATAATTGTCTCTGACGGGGTATAAAAAAAGACAGTAAAATACAAAATGACAATATCTATGAAGGAGCTTTGGGGGAGCTCACACGTCTCGGCGGGACATGCAGCCTATCTTGAAAGTCTCTATGAAACTTTCATAAACGATCCTGAAAATTTATCAAAAGAGTGGCTTGATTTTTTTACAAATCTTCCAAAGAACTCAAACTCTAATGGAGAAATATCTCATCAAGAAATAATCAAAGAATTTAGAAACTTTTCAAGAAGTAAGGTCAAGGCATCTGACAATACTAAAAAAACAATAGATGAAAGACAGGGTAAGGTTATTAGACTTATTCAATCATATAGAAATAGGGGACATTTAAAAGCAAATCTTGATCCTCTTGGTATGATGGAGAGAAGGGTAATAGAGGACCTTAGTATTGAGTTTCATGGACTATCGCATGATGATTTAGATGAAGAGTTTTACACCGATACTTTTACAGATTTAAACAAATTAACTTTAAGAGAGATTTTAAAAAGGCTGGAAGAAGTTTACTGCGGCAATATTGGGATTGAGTGTAATCATATTCTCGATTCAGAAGAAAGAAGATGGTTTCAAAAGAAATTTGAGTCGAAATTAACTGAATACAGTTTCAATCCTGATGAAAAACTTAATATTTATGAAAGACTAAATTCTGCTGAAGGTCTTGCAAAATATTTGTCTGCAAAGTATCCAGGAATGAAACGTTTTGGAATTGATGGCGCTGAAGCATTGGTACCNTTGGTTGAAAGTGTTATTCAAAACTGTGGATCAATGGGAGCTACGCAATTATGTTTTGGAATGGCGCATAGAGGAAGACTAAATCTTTTAGTTAATGTACTAGGTAAACTTCCATCGGAACTATTCTCTGCTTTTGATGAAGATACTGAATTAGAGGGTGCTTCTACAGGAGATGTTAAGTATCACTTAGGCTTCTCATCAAACTTTGAAACACCTGGTGGTGAAGTACATGTTTCACTTTTTAATAATCCATCTCATCTAGAAATTGTTGATCCTGTCGTTATTGGCTCCGTGAGAGCTAGACAGGATCGAATTGGAGATAAAGATAGATCACAAGTTGTGCCAATTCTTCTTCATGGAGACGCTTCTTTTTCTGGACAAGGAGTTGTTATGGAATCACTTCAAATGTCTCAAACAAGGGGATTCAATGTTGGGGGAACGATTCATATTATTGTAAACAATCAAATTGGTTTCACTACAAGCAATATCAATGACTCAAGATCAACAGATTATTCATCTGATGTAGCAAAGATTATTCAAGCCCCTGTAATTCATGTGAACGGTGATGATCCGGAGATGGTTGTAAATGCAGCAAAAATTGCTTGTAAGTATAGAAACAAATTTAAAAAAGATATCGTTATTGATTTATTTTGTTACAGAAGAAGAGGACATAACGAAGCTGATGATCCTTCAGCTACTCAACCCTTGATGTATAACAAAATTTCAAAACATCCATCTGTTTTAAATCAGTATGAAACAAATTTAATAGATAATGGAATATTAACATCTGATGAAGCAAAAAAAATTAAAAGTGAATATAGAAAATCTCTTGAAGGTGGAGAAAGTGTTGCAAAAAATTTAGCAAAAAATCCAAATGATCAACTTTGGTTTGATTGGGAGCCTTATATGGATGTTAAGTGGTGGCCCAAAGTTGATACCAAATTTAATAAAGACAAGTTTACGAAGCTTGGCAAAGCTGTTTGTAAGGTACCAAAATCATTTAATCTTGGCTCACAAGCTAAAAAAATCTTTGATGATAGATTGAGAATGAATAATGGAGAAATTCCTATAAATTGGGGATATGCTGAAACAATGGCATATGCAACTCTCCTAGATGAAGGTTATCCGATAAGATTAACCGGCCAAGATGTCAGAAGAGGAACTTTTTCACATAGACACGCTTGTGTTTTTGATTCTAAGAATGGAATGGGTTACATACCTTTATCGGATATAGCTGAACAAAATAAATCTAAGTTTGATATATATGACTCATTGCTATCGGAGGAAGCTGTATTGGCATTTGAATATGGTTATTCTGCTACTTGGCCAAGTGGTCTTGCTATTTGGGAGGCTCAGTTTGGAGATTTTGCAAATGGAGCTCAAGTTGTAATTGATCAGTTCATAGTTTCTGCTCAACATAAATGGGAAAGATTATCCGGTCTTGTAATGCTTTTGCCTCATGGATACGAAGGTCAAGGTCCTGAGCATAGCAGCGCAAGAATTGAAAGATTTTTGCAATTATGCGCATCTGAAAATATACAAGTTTGTGTTCCAAGTTCTCCAAAACAAATTTTTCATCTTTTGAGACGACAAGCAATAAGAAAAATGAGAACTCCACTAGTTGTAATATCACCAAAAAGCCTACTCAGAAATCCTATGGCTGTTTCTAACTTAGACGAATTAACAAACGGAAGTTTTGATTGTGTAATTGATGATGATATAAAAAAACCTGAGGCGGTAAAACGCTTAATTCTTTGTTCAGGTAAAGTTTTTTATGATCTTATTGAAAAGAAAAAAGAAGAAAATCGCGAAGATATTGCTGTTATAAGAATAGAACAATTGTATCCATTTCCTTATGATGACCTTGAAGAAATCCTTACAAAGTATCAAAATGTACAAGAATTTATATGGTGCCAAGAGGAGCCTTTAAATCAAGGCGCGTGGTTTAGCCATAGACACAGAATTCAAAGAGTTTTAGATAGGCTAGGTGATGGTCTTGAGGTTAGTTTGGTAAGCAGACCAGCAGCAGCAGCACCTGCAGTTGGATTAATGAAGCTTCATCTTCAACAACAAAAGGATCTAGTTAATGAGGCAATTTGTAAATGAGTATTAAAATTAAAGCACCTACTTTTCCAGAGTCTGTTGCTGACGGAACAATTGCTAATTGGGTAAAAAAAGAGGGCGATAATGTCAGTCAAGACGATGTTATTGCTGAAATAGAAACTGATAAAGTGGTCCTTGAAGTTATTGCGCAGTCTGATGGAACGATTTCTAAAATAATTAAAGATGAAGGTGAAATTGTTCAAAGTGCAGAAATTATTGGTGAATTTGATGAATCTGGAGAATCCTCAAAAGCTAAAGAAAAAACTAATGACAATGTTGAAGATAAAAAAGAACCAGAAAAAAAGACAAAAACAAAACCTGTTAAGAACAAACAATCTACAAATAAAATTGGTCCAGCCGCTAAAAAAATAATTGCTGAAGAAAATATAGATTCAGATGATATAAAACCATCTGGTAAAGGGAATAGAATCACTAAAGCCGACGTAATCAACCATTTAGATACTGAAAATCAAGAAGAAAATATTTTTACAAGCTCCTCTATCAGTGAAGATAGACCAGAAAAGCGTGTGCCAATGTCAAGACTAAGATCAACTATTGCTAAAAGATTGGTTTCAGTTAAACAAGAAACGGCTATGCTTACTACTTTTAATGAGGTTGATATGATGCCCATTAAAGAATTAAGGTCAAAATATGGATCAGAATTTGAGAAAGAACATGGGGTAAAACTTGGTTTTATGGGATTTTTTGTTATCGCTGCAGTTCAAGCCTTGAAAAAATTCCCAGTTGTAAATGCATCCATTGATGGTGATGATATTGTTTATCATGGTTTTCAAGATATTGGTGTGGCAGTCTCTACTGAAAGAGGTCTTGTGGTTCCAATAATTAAGGACGCAGATACAAAATCACTTCCTGAGATTGAAAAATCGATACTTGAATATTCCGATAAGGCAAGAAATGGAAAATTATCAATCGATGAAATGCAAGGAGGTACCTTTACCATTTCAAATGGAGGTATATTTGGTTCATTGCTTTCAACGCCTATCTTAAATGCACCTCAGACTGCAATATTGGGAATGCACGCAATTCAAGACAGACCTGTTGCGATAAATGGCGAGGCTGTAATAAGACCAATGATGTATCTTGCTATGAGTTATGATCATAGGTTACTTGATGGTAAAGAAGCTGTTACTTTTTTGGTATCTATTAAAGAACAGCTCGAATCTCCTGAGAGATTGTTATTAAATTTATAATATTAAGAAAATATGTTTGATGTAGTTGTTATTGGTAGCGGTCCAGCCGGATATGTTGCTGCAATTAGAGCCTCTCAGCTAGGCCTCAAAACTTTATGTATTGAAGAATTATCAAATGATAAAGGTAAGCCTAACTTTGGTGGAACATGTCTAAATGTAGGATGTATACCCTCAAAATCTTTATTAGATTCGTCACATAGATATTATGATGCTAAAAAAAATCTAAGCGATCATGGAATTCAACTTGGAGATGTGAAATTAGATTTAAAAACAATGATGGAGCGAAAGGATAACATTGTTTCAAAACTAACTGGTGGAATAGATGGATTATTTTTAACAAATAAAGTTGAAAGTATTTGTGGCAAAGGAAAAGTAATTTCAAAAAATACTGTTCAAATTGATAAGGCAGATGGTTCTTCTGAAAAAGTAGACGCTAAGAATATAATTATCGCCACAGGCTCCTCTCCTATAGAAATTCCTGCTGCAAGTTTTGGTAAGCATATCGTTGATAGTACTGGAGCTTTAGCTTTCGATAGTGTTCCTAAAAGATTGGGTGTTGTTGGTGCTGGAATTATTGGCCTGGAGCTTGGAAGTGTTTGGTCTAGACTAGGTTCTGAAGTAACTGTTTTAGAGGCACTAGAGGACTTTTTGCCTATGACTGATACAGATATCTCTAAAGAATCTTTCAAAGAATTTAAAAAACAAGGATTAGATATTCAATTGGCTTCAAAGGTTACTAGTACAAAAGATTTAAAGAATTTAGTAAAAGTTAAATATGAGCAAAAAGGAAAAGAAATCGAGGTTGAATTCGATAAGTTAATAGTTGCTGTAGGTAGAAAGCCAAACTCAGAAAAAGTTCTGCCAAAAAATCTAGGTATCAAAATTGAAAATGGTTTTATTCAAGTTAATGAATACTGTCAAACTTCCGTAGAAAATATTTGGGCCGTAGGTGATGTTGTTAGGGGTCCAATGCTTGCTCATAAAGGTAGTGAAGAAGGAATTATGGTTGCTGAGAGAATTGCGAATAAACAAGCAGAAGTTAACTATGATTTAGTTCCAAATGTAATCTATTCACATCCTGAAATAGCATGGGTTGGAAAAAATGAAAATGAATTGAAATCTAGTGGTATCAAATACAAAGTGGGTAAATTTCCATTTGCTGCTAGCGGTAGAGCCCTTGCGGTAGATCAATCAGTTGGTTTTGTTAAAGTGATCTCAGATGAAAAAACAGATTCTATTCTAGGAGTTCATGTTTTTGGTCCAGCAGCAGCAGAAATAGTTCAACAGGCTTTAATATCAATGGAATTTGGTTCAAGTGCTGAAGATATTGCATTAACTATGTTTAGTCATCCAACAGTTTCAGAAGCTTTTCATGAGGCAGCTTTATCCGTAAATAATCAGGCAATTCATATAGGAAATAAAAAATAATGAACCTTCACGAATATCAAGGCAAAGCCTTATTTGCAGAATATAATTTACCTGTTTCAAAGGGAAAAATTATATATAGTGCTGATGAAGTTACAGATGCATGCAATGAAATAGGTGGCACAAGCTGGGTAGTCAAGGCTCAGGTTCATGCAGGAGGCAGAGGAAAGTCTGGTGGAGTTCAATTAATTAACACTCCTGAGGATGGCATAAAATTTGCAGAAAAGTGGCTTGGAAATAACCTTGTAACCTATCAGACTGACGCCAAGGGACAACCTGTCAATTCAATTCTAATAGAAGAATGTACAAATATTTCTCAAGAACTTTATTTAAGTGCTGTTATTGACAGAGATTCACAAAAAATAGTGTTTATTGGTTCAAGCGAAGGAGGTGTAAATATTGAAGATGTCGCAAAAAATATGCCTGAAAAAATTATTTATCAAGGTGTAGTTTATGGTGATAAATCTTTACCTGATAGCGCTTTGAATATTGCAAAAGTTTTAAAATTAAATGATATTCAAACTAATCAATTTATTTCAATGATTGACAATCTTCTAAGATTATTTGTAGAAAAAGATCTTAGTTTATTGGAAATCAATCCACTGGTTATTACTGACAGCGGAGATCTGTTATGTTTGGATGCAAAAGTTAACATAGACTCAAATGCACTTTTTAGGCAACCTGAATTACTAGAAATGTATGATGAAACTCAAGAAGATCCTCAAGAGGCGGAGGCTGCAAAAAATGATTTAAGTTATGTTTCTTTAGATGGAAATATAGGCTGTATGGTAAACGGAGCTGGCTTAGCGATGGGGACAATGGATACTATTAAATTTTATGGAGGTAATCCTGCAAATTTTCTCGATGTTGGAGGAACTGCAACTCAAGAAAGAGTTGCTAAAGCATTTAAGATAATACTCGAAGATCCAGATGTGAAAGTTGTTTTAGTGAATATATTTGGAGGCATTGTAAGGTGTGATTTAATTGCTAAAGGAATTATTGCAGCTATCAAAGAAGTTGAAGTAAAAATACCTGTTGTAGTTCGATTAGAGGGTAATAGTGCTGATAAAGGTTCAAAAATTCTTTCAAAAGCAGATATTAAAATAGATAGTATTAATGACTTAGCTGATGCAGCCAAGAAAGCAGTGGAACTAGCTAAATGAGCATTCTAGTTAATAAAGATACCAGATTGATTGTTCAAGGTTTCACAGGGTCTCAGGGTACCCTTCATTCAGAACAATCTATCGAATATGGAACAAATATTGTTGGCGGCGTTACACCTGGAAAAGGGGGNATGGAACATTTAGGAAAACCAGTATTTAATTCTGTCGATGAAGCTGTTGAAGAATTAGATCCAAATGCATCAATTATTTTTGTACCAGCAAAATTTTGTAAGGAATCCATAATAGAATCAGCTGAAGCTGGTATTAAATTAATTGTCTGTATTACTGAGGGCATCCCTACACTTGACATGCTTGAAGTAAAAAAAATAATTGATGATTTAGGAGTAAGATTAATTGGACCAAATTGCCCAGGTGTAATTACACCTGGTGAGGCAAAATTAGGAATTATGCCAGGTAATATTCATAAACCAGGTTCAATAGGTATTATTTCTAGATCTGGAACCCTAACTTACGAGGCAGTAAAGCAAACAACTGATCTTGGTTTTGGGCAAAGCAGTTGTGTGGGCATTGGTGGCGATCCAATTCCAGGATCATCATTCATAGATATGTTAAAGCTTTTTGAGGATGATGATCAAACTGAAGCAATTGTTCTTGTTGGAGAGATTGGTGGCAATGCTGAGGAGGCTGCTGCAGAATATATCAAAAATAATGTTACTAAGCCTGTTATTTCATATATTGCTGGACAAACTGCGCCTGCCGGTAAACGAATGGGACATGCAGGAGCAATAATCGCTGGAGGAAAAGGTACCGCAAAAGATAAAATTGAAAAACTAAAGGAATGTGGAGTCCACATTGCAGATAATTTAGTTTCTATAGGTTCTAAAGTGGCAGAGGTTCTTCAGCGCTAATTCTCTTTATATTTGATTTCATTACCCACCTAAGTCTAAAAATTGATAAAAAAGAAAAGATTGTTAATCCAATAATCATCCCAAACCACATACCCTTTGCGCCCAAAGGATCACCAAATCCATAATTAGTCAGGTAATAACCAATCGGCATTGCAAATACCCAATATGAAATTAATAATAAAATCATTGGGATAAAAGTATCTTTATAACCACGAAGACTACCTAAAGCACCCATTTGAATTCCATCAGGTAACTGAAAGATTGCCGCAAACAATATCAAGCTCACTGCTAATTCCAATACTGGGAGTTCAGTGGTGTACAAACCAACTATAAAAGATCCAAATGAAATAATAATGACGCTGTTAATTAGAGCGCCTGAGATGCACAACATTATTGTAGATGTTGCCGCAATTTTTGCTTGAATAGGATTTTTCTCACCTATCAAATTACCAACCCTGGTTGAAGAGGCTAATCCAATGGCTAAAGGAACCATAAAGAATAGGCTTGCAATATTTATCGCAACAGAATGGCTTGCAACTACTATTTCTCCTAATACACTTAATATTATTGCAGCTCCAGAGAACATACTTAATTCAATAAAAATACCAAGACCAATAGGTAAACCAAGTTTAAGGACCTCTTTAGTTGTTGCTAAAGAGGGTTTTGAAAACTTTGAGAAAGGTTGAGTTTTTTTATAGTTCTTTGAAAAACTTAAATAAATAAATATTGATATCATCATTATGAAAGAAACTATAGTTGTAGCAATACCGCATCCAACACCACCAAGTTTTGGTGCACCAAACCAACCATATACAAATATTAGATCTAATGGAATATTTAAAAGCATTCCAGCAAAGGCAATATAAAAGACTGGTTTGGTATATGTCATACCTTCGCTATAGCATCTTAAACATGTAAAAATAGTTACAAAAAACCAACCGATTGAGACAGCTTTTAAATAATCTATAGTTATTGATGTAATTGAGCTTTTTATGGGTAGTAAATTTATAATTATATCCATGTTGAAAAATATGAATGCCATAAAAAGTCCAAGTCCTGCAGCAACCCATAGAATTTCTCTGAGTTTTTGACCAATTTCTAAAAACTTTTTTGCTCCATATAATTGAGCAACAATAGGCGTTACAGCAAAAATTATTCCTGTAAAGAAAAACCATATTGTATTAGAAAAAGCAGTTCCAACTGCAAGTCCTGCAAGATCATTTGCGCTAGCTCTTCCTGCAATAATAGTGTCAGTTGCACCCATTAATGTATATGAGAGTTGTGAACCAAAAATTGGAATACCTATTCTTATTAATTGTTTGAATTCAAAAAAATATTTGGCCATATTTAAATTAAGTTTTTATTATTTTTTTTGCGTACTTTATCATATTAAAATATCAAAATTAGGAGAAAATTATTAGAAAAGATAATCGACCATATTGGCTTAAAAAATATACCACTAAGTTAAATAAAATATATGTAAGGCATTTCTTAAAACCTCAATTTAAGCACCTTGGAAAAGGTGGAGCATATTTTAAACCAAGATATATAAAAGTATTTGGATATAACGTAAGCATTGATGATTATCCAACAATAATTGGGGCAAGTGATGCAAAAGTCCAACTAACTGCTTGGAATATTGGTGAACATAAAGGTGAAATATCTATTGGAAAATATTCTCTAATAACTCCTGGAGTCAGAATAATATCAGCTGAAAAAATTGAAATAGGTGATGCGTGTATGATTGCTCATGGAGCATATATTTCTGATGCTGATTGGCATGGAATATATGATAGAGCTGAACCAGTAGGCAAGACTAAACCAATTAAGTTTGAAGATAATGTTTGGATCGGTGATAGTGCAATCATATGTAAGGGAGTTACTATTGGAAAAAATAGTATTATAGGAGCGGGGGCTGTTGTAACTAAGAATGTTCCCGAAAATTGTGTCTTCGCTGGAAATCCTGCAAAACTTGTAAAGAAACTTGATCAAGGAGAATTTAATACAAGAAAAGATTTTTTTAAAGACCCGAAAAAATTAGCCTATGACTTTGATATGCTTGATAGATATTCGCTACAAAATAATTCATTCATAAATTGGCTTAAGAGCATTATTTTTCCAGACAATACTCATTAGAAATATACATAAAATTTAAATATATAAACTTTTTATAGTATTTGTATAAATTTTGGCATATAGATTGCATATAAAATTATATAAGTAACTATTAAATTAAAACTAAATTGAATACTTTACAAAAAAATAGCTACATTTCTAATGCTAAAAACGTTATTAGGACAATCTTAAGCCAGACCCTTGATAATCCTGATAATCCAGATTCCCTGAAGTTTTTTCAAGCTGATACTTACAGATTCTATTTTTTAATGAGTTTTATGTGGGAGCATTTAGAAAATAATGAGATGTCTCAGGAATATGCAATTTCACTTGTTCCAAAGAAGTATGCTTCCAGAATAAAACGCCTCCAAGTTCTTAAGCAAGCAGTTGCACTGGGATATATTAGTGAGAAATCCTCTTTAGAAGATAAGAGAAGACGAATATATGAACCAACAGAACAATTAGTTGATGATTTTTTGAACAGTGCAAATTCATTATTTCCTGTTAATGGTTCTTCTTCATAAAGTCTAATAATCTATTTTCTATCTAATTACACTCTTTTTAATTACAATTAGGTATGTCGAATCATACTAAAACAGACAATGACTGGAAAAAACTCCTTAGTGATGAGTCATTTAGGGTAACCAGACAATCTGGAACTGAAAGGCCATTCACTGGTAAGTACTGGAACTTTAATGAAGATGGCATCTATAAATGCATCTGTTGTGGAGAAAGTCTCTTTGAATCAGATACCAAATTTGATGCTGGCTGCGGTTGGCCAAGCTTTTTTATTCCTGTTGATAGTGATTGTATTAATGAGTTTGAAGATAATTCATTTGGAATGACTAGAACTGAAGTAAAGTGTTCTAAATGCGACGCTCATCTCGGACATGTGTTCAATGATGGACCTCAACCAACTGGTTTGAGATATTGTATAAATTCTGCATCTTTAGATTTTGAACAAAATCAATAATATAAATAAAGAATCTTCTGGCGGATTATTCACTAATTTAAGAAAAGTTATTTCTGGAACAGGCCTCTCAAGAATATTTGGTTTGATTAGAGATATTTCAACAACAAACCTTCTGGGCGCATCAATATTTCATGATATTTTTGTAATCTGCCTAAAGATTCCAAACTTGTTTAGAAGGTTTTTTGCCGAAGGAGCTTTCAATCAAGCATTTATACCAATATACAGTGATTATGAAAAAGAAAATAATTCAGACNGTACGTTTGAGTTTTTAAATTCCCTTGCTGGAATTCTCATAACTACTTTATTTATTTTTACTTTAATTGTATTAATTTTTGCACCAATATTTATTTTTATTTTTGCTCCTGGTTTTTATTTTGATCCTGTAAAAAAAGATTTGGCAATTAATGTTTTGAGAATAATGTTTCCGTATCTAGCTTTAATTTCACTGGTAGCCTTTGCAGGCGGGATTCAAAATACTCATAAGAGATTCTCAATTCCAGCTTACACACCTGTTTTTTTTAATTTATCCTTAATAATTGCTGCAGTAGCAATTGCGCCAAAGTACGAAATGCCTATTTATGTTCTTGCGTGGGGAGTGTTGTTAGCAGGTATAGTTCAGCTTCTAATTCAAATTTTACCTTTATGGAGAATAAACAGATTACCAATTCCAAGGCTTAATTTTAATAACCCAGGCATAAAGAAGTTTTTTAAACTAATTATTCCTGCAGTTTTAGCTGGCGGAATCATTCAAATTAATTTACTTATAGATACAATTTTTGCATCTTTACTAGAAACAGGAAGTCCAACTTGGCTATATNTTTCTGACAGATTAATTCAGTTTCCAATGGGAATTTTTGCGATTGCAATTGGCACAGTGTTACTGCCAACGCTATCAAAATTTGATCTTAATGATGAAAAGGATAAATTTATTGCAGGAATACAAAAGGGCCAAAAATTTGTTTTATATATTGGATTACCATCTTTAATAGGTTTGTTTTTCTGTGCAGAAGATTTGATAAGTACTATTTTTTATAGAGGCGCTTTTTCATCAATAGATGTTATTAATTCATCTTATAGCCTGATGGCATTTTCATTTGGATTGCCCTTTTTTATGCTTATGAAAGTTTTAACTCCAGCATTTTTTGCAAGAAAGGATACCAAAACACCAATGTACGTTGCTCTAGCATCGTTATTTTTGAATGTGATATTTAATTATTATTTAGCATTTGTTTTAGATTATGGACACGTNGGCATTGCAATTGGCAGTTCTTTAGCAGCTATAATTAGCGTATTAACTCTAGAAATTGTTTTGTATAGAGATGGGTTTATTAAATCAAAGAGCATTATAAATAAATTTAGTTTTAACTTATTTATTTCGAGCTTATTTTTAATAATTTTTTTATATTTTTATACTTCAGAGATTAATTTTATGAAATTAACCCAAGTTGAAAGGATATTTTATTTATCAATTGAAGTCTTTGCTTCTGTAGTTATTTATTTTTCAATTTCAAGATTAATGTTAAATAAGCCACTCAGATTTTTATTTGATTAAAATGTATTTAATAAGAGGTCAACACAACTTAAAGTTATTTAAATCAAGACATCCCAACGTTCTTTTATCAGGAACAATTGGGAATTTTGATGGATTGCACTTAGGACATCAGGCAATTTTAGAAAAAATAAAAAATAATGCACAAAAATATAATGCAAAAACAATAGTTTTTTTTACTGAGCCCCATGCTGCAGAGTATTTCTCTAAAGTAAGAGATAAGAATCAAATTCCACCTCCAAGAATATGCCCATGGAGAGAAAAATTTCAACTTCTAAAGAAAAGTAAAATAGATTTTGCTTGTTTTTTAAAATTTAATAGCAAACTTAGAACAATGTCACCTGATGACTTCATTTCTCAAATTTTAGATTCAATAAATTTAGTAAGTTTTACTGTAGGAGATGATTTCCGATTTGGAGCAGGCAGAAAAGGGGATACTGATTTATTAAAAAATTGGGGAGAGAAAAAAGGAATTTTGGTAGAAAACACCGAAACAATAACCTTGGATGGTCAAAGAGTAAGCAGCACAAGAATAAGAGAAGAACTCTTAAATAACAATTTTAATAATGCTGAAAAATTACTTGGAAGACCATATACATTCTCAGGAAAAATTGTTCATGGACAACATTTAGGAAGAACGATTAATATTCCAACGGCAAATATATGGCTACCTAATCAAAGATTGCCAATTAAGGGAGTTTATGCAGTTAAATGCAAATTAAATGATCTGAGTTTAAATGGGATAGCTAATATGGGTGTTAGACCAACTGTTGGTGGTGAAAAACCAGTATTAGAAGTTCACTTATTTGAATTTAATGAGAACATTTATTCCCAGAGAATACGTGTCAAATTTGTAGAAAAAATAAGAGATGAAAAGAAATTTGATAATTTAGACATGTTAAAATCACAAATCCAAGAGGATATATCGATAGCAAAAAATATTTTACGAAATTCCAATGACAGTTAACTATAGAGATACATTAAATCTTCCAGATACTGATTTTTCAATGAAAGCTGGATTGCCCAGAAAAGAGCCAGAGATATTGGATTTATGGTCCAAACAAGACTTATATGCAAAGATCAGAAAGAAGTATGAGAATAAAGAACTATTTCTCTTACACGATGGACCTCCATATGCAAACGGGGATATACATCTAGGGCACTCAGTTAATAAAATTCTTAAGGATATAACTATCAAATATAAAACCCTAAGTGGCTTTGACGCTCCTTATGTTCCCGGCTGGGATTGTCATGGTTTGCCAATCGAACTTAATGTTGAAAAGAAACATGGAAAAAATAGTGAATTAGTAAAAAATAAAGAAAGTTTTCAAAAGGCTTGCAAAGAATATGCTGAAACTCAAATTAATAAGCAATTAGATGATTTTAAAAGATTGGGTGTATTTGGTGATTGGAAAAATTCATATAAATCACTAGATCCAAAATTTGAGGCAGATATAGTCAGATCTTTAGGAATCATATATAAAGAAGGTCATTTAGAAAAAGGTGAAAAACCTGTTCATTGGTGTCAAGATTGTGGATCATCCTTAGCAGAGGCTGAGGTGGAATACATTGATAAAACTTCGAAATCAATTGATGTTGCATTTAAGGTAGATGAAACATCTATAGATAAGGTTAAGGACTTATTTAATATCAAAGAAGCAGATGAAATTTCATTTGTGATATGGACTACAACACCTTGGACAATACCTTCAAATGTGGCAGTTTGTATTAATCCTGAATTTAAATACTCACTTATAAAAATGAATAACAAATTTTATGTGATCGCATTTGAAATGATTGATCATTGTAAAGAAAGATGGAAACAAAAATTTGATGTTATATCGACAATTCAGGGTAAAAAATTAAGTGATATTTATCTCATTCATCCATTTTTAGAGAGAAAGTCAGTCCTGCTTCATGGAGATCATGTTACAACTGAAACAGGAACAGGATGCGTTCATACTGCTCCAGCTCACGGTATGGATGATCATTTAATATGTAAAAAAAATAATATTGATACGATAAATTCTCTAAATAATAAAGCTTTCTTTAAAGATGAGTTAGATTTCATTGCGGGACTTCCTGCCATAAAAGCAGATCCACTCATCGTTGAAAAATTACAGGAGCATAATGCACTCATCAATATTGAAGATTATCATCATTCATATCCTCATTGTTGGAGACATAAAACGCCCCTAATTTTCACATCAACTCCTCAATGGTTTATTTCAATGAAAAAAAATAACCTTATTAAAGATGCATTGAAAGATATTAAGAATGTGAACTGGGAGCCTTCTTGGGGCTTTCAAAGAATTGAATCCATGCTTTCTGATAGACCTGATTGGTGTATTTCAAGACAAAGAAATTGGGGGGTTCCAATAACTTTGGTTGTTCATAAGGATACTGGTGAAATCCATCCCGATCAAAAAGACTTATTTGAAAAATTTGCACAAGTTATTGAAAAAGATGGAATTTCAGCTTGGGATAAGTTGAATTTAGAGGACTTTATCGATGACCATGAAGAATACATTAAAACATCTGATTCTCTGGATGTATGGTTTGACTCTGGTGTAACTCATTACGCAGTTTCCTCAAAAAGATTTGGTAATAAAGTTATCTCAGATCTTTATTTAGAGGGTTCAGATCAACACAGAGGATGGTTTCAATCTTCATTATTAACTAGTATAGCTATGAATAATTCTGCACCGTATAAAACAGTCCTTACTCATGGCTTTGTTGTAGATGAACAAGGAAGAAAACAATCAAAATCACTTGGAAATGTTGTTTCTCCTCAAAAAGTATGGGACAGCTTAGGTGCAGATATTTTAAGACTATGGGTAGCTTCAACTGATTTTAGAAGTGAAATGGTTGCATCTGATGAAATATTAAAACGAACTTCTGATCAATACAGAAGAATTAGGAATACGTTTAGATTTATCTTGGGTAACTTAAGTGATTTTAATGATAAAAATAAAGTTGAGTTCAATGATCAAGTTGAATTAGATAAATGGATCATCAATGAAACAAAAATCCTTCAAAAAGAAATTACAGCATTATATGAATCATATTCCTATCATAAGGCAACTCAAAAAATACATAATTTTTGTGTTAACGAATTGGGAGGAATATATCTCGATATTGTCAAAGATAGGCTTTACACATGCAAAAATGATTCTTTAGCAAGAAGATCATGTCAAACAAGCCTTGATTTTATTCTAAATGTATTAGTAAGGCTCATTGCTCCGATACTTTCTTATACAGCAGAAGAAATTTGGCAAACTAGCGACAGATTAAATCATCAGGAGAAATCTGTTTTTCTATCAAATTTTGACACTTTTGAAATTGAATTGGAATCCAGTATCAATCAGTCTGAATGGAAAAGAATTTTTGAAATCAAGGATGCTGTCAATCAGTCTATTGAAGAAATGAGAAATGATAACAAGTTAAAAGGATCTCTTGATTCAGTAGTAAACATTCAAGCTACATCAAATGACTTTCAAATTCTAAATAAGCTTGGAGACGAACTTCATTTTTTATTTATTTCTTCAGAGGCAAAAGTTAAAGAGGGAAATACTTTTAAAATTAAAGTCACTACTTCAAAAAATGCAAAATGTGTCAGATGTTGGCACAGGGATTTGTCAGTAGGATCTATACAGGAACATCCAGAATTATGTAATAGATGTATTGATAATATAGAAAATGATGGCGAGCAAAGAAAATCTGTATAACTATAGATTTATATTAATTATCTTTCTATTAGTATGTTTTGATATATTTTCTAAAGTTATTGCAAATAATAGCTTGTTATTTGGTCAGTCAGTAGATACTGTTTTTCCTTTCATCGAATTATTGCTAATCTTCAACTCAGGAATTGCATTTGGAATTTTTGATAATAAGGGTGAGTTAGCTTCAAATTTATTATTGATATTAACAATATTGATTACTCTTTATCTTTTGTGGATGATTATTAATGAAACTAAAGATAGAAATAAACTTGCTTTGTCATTTATAACTGGCGGCGCGATTGGAAATGTCCTTGATAGAATTAATGATGGTAGCGTAACAGACTTTCTTCATTTGAAAATATATAATTACTCGCTTTTTGTATTTAATTTAGCTGATGCATTTATAACGATAGGTGCGATATTAATTATATACTTTGAATTTAAAGATTATTTGAAATGACTAAAGAAATAAAATTAGCCAACCCAAGAGGCTTTTGTGCTGGTGTTGATAGAGCTATAGACATTGTTAATAAAGCTCTTGATATATATGGGGCTCCTGTGTATGTGAAACATGAGGTTGTTCATAATAAAGTAGTTGTGGATGATTTAAGAAATAGGGGCGCAGTATTTGTTGAGGAAATTGATGAGATTCCTGATGATTCATTAGTAATTTTTAGTGCCCATGGAGTATCTAGCGAAGTAGAGGAGACTACTAAGGCAAGAAATCTTAATTTTTTTGATGCCACATGTCCTTTAGTTACCAAAGTTCACATGGAAGTAAGAAAACATGCTAAAGCAAATAGAGATATTATTTTAATTGGTCATGAAGGCCATCCCGAAGTTGAGGGTACGATGGGCCGTCATATAAATTCGCAAAATAGTTCAATATATTTAGTTCAAGATGAGAATGATGCGCTAAATATTAATGTAAACAATAGTAAAAGTCTTGCTCTTGTCACTCAGACAACACTAAGTGTTGATGAGACAATTTCGATAATTGACATACTAAGAAAAAGATTTCCAAATATTGAAGTTCCAAAAAAAGACGATATTTGTTATGCAACACAAAACAGGCAGGATGCTGTAAAACAGTTAGCTCTTGAATCAGATTATATTATTGTAGTTGGATCAAAAAATAGCTCAAACTCGAATAGACTTAAAGAGCTTGCTGAAAAATGTGGTTGCAAATCAACTTTAATAGATGAATTTTCAGACTTAAATCTTGAGGATATTAAAAAATGTAAAAATATTGCTATTACAGCTGGAGCATCTGCTCCAGAATCAAGAGTTATGGAAATCGCAAAATCTCTTGAAGATTATTTTGGAGCAAAGCTTATTGAGGATGGTGAAGATACTGAGAATGTTTATTTTAAAATGCCTCCTGGATTGAGATAAATGGAAATTGAAAATCATATTATTAAAAATATAAAATTCGTCAATTCTCCAAATTTTAATGAAAGACCTGAAAACACAAAAATAAGCTTAATAGTAATTCACTCAATTAGCCTTCCTCCAAATGTTTACGGAAACAACTATGTAGAAGATTTTTTTATGAACAAACTCATCATATCTGATCATGATTATTTTCAAGAGATTCAAGATATGAGAGTATCATCTCACCTTTATATAAAGAGAACTGGTGAAACTATTCAATTTGTACCTTTAAACATGCGAGCATGGCATGCTGGCGAATCATCCTTTAAAGGCATTAAAGATTGTAATAACTACTCAATTGGAATTGAGCTGGAAGGAACAGACTGTGATGTTTATTCAAACGAACAATACGAATCACTGATTAAAATTTCAAGATTGATTATTAAAAATTATCCAGAAACAAATAAGGAAAGTATCGTTGGCCATTCTGATATTTCACCTGGAAGGAAAACAGATCCTGGTAATAAATTTGAATGGCGAAGATATTTAGATGCTCTATGANTAAGAATGACTATTTAAAAATAATCTCATTCACGGGCTTTGGATTTGCCTCTGGTTTGCCTTATGTGTTAATTCTAATAACACTCACTGCATGGTTAAGGGATGTAGGCATAGATTTGAGTCTTATTGGTTTTATAAGTTGGATTAGCTTAGCGTATTCAATTAAATTTCTTTGGGCACCATTTATAGATAGATTTTCGATACCTTTTTTTAATATTTTTGGTTCACGAAGAAGTTGGATTGTTTTGATGCAAATCATAATAATNATTTCTTTATNTATACTCTCAACTATAAATCCAATAACAAATCTTTCTTTTTTTGCATTTATTGCTCTAATTATTGCTTTGGCTGGTTCGATACAAGATATTGCAATAGATGCTTATAGNATTGAAAGTGCTAAGCTAGAAGATCAGGGAAATTTAGCAGCTGGTTATCAGTTCGGATACAGAATTGCAATTTTAGTAGGGTCTTCTNTAGCATTNATAATTGCGGCTAATTTCTCTTGGTCATTTGCTTATCAATTAATGGCTTTAATATTTATTGTGAACATAGTCTTATCAATGCTTATTTCAAGTGAATCACAAAATCATGATCTTCAGAAGTTAAATCATATTAATTCAATAATCGAACCATTAAAGGATTTCTTTAATAGATTTGGAATAAAGATGGCTTCAATTCTTCTCTTAATTGTAGCCACATACAGATTAACTGATATTGTAATGGGCCCAATGGCAAATCCTTTTTATATTGATATGGGCTATACGCTTGAGGAAATAGGTTATATTGTGAAAGTAGTCGCATTAATTGCAACAATTTTTGGGGTCTTTCTAGGCGGCATATTAATAAAAAGAATTGGTTTATATAAGTCATTAATTATTGGTGGTGTTTTAGTAATGTTTAC
>FUFK010717342.1_pt1 | contig 39967 bp, 39 predicted proteins | sample 1021851 | NCBI WGS metagenome assembly FUFK01 (sample SAMEA51879418, study PRJEB19060) | metagenome
GGCCCTGCAGGAAGCTGCATAGCGGCTAGTATTTATAGCGTCCAAGTTTCGGGGCGCAGTTCATCTCCGGTGCGGGGGCTTTTTGTATAGGTCTATTGCGTGGCGCTATTTGGAGGCGCGCGGCTTGGCGAAGCGGCGCTCACCCAGGTACCCGAGCAGGCTTCCGAATGCGGTCCACTGTAGTGCCGCCAAAAGCAGGGTGGACAGGTCGGTCACCTCAAAGGAATTGGGGATGACCTTGAACCACAGCAGCGGCAGGTAAATTAGGAACAGAATGGGGGACGCCCACACGAAGAACGGGACGGGGTGCTTGGCCGACGGATACTTAGCTCGTGAGTACGACATTGTGACCTCCTTGGGGTGTCAAGGTGCGGAGAAAACTCCGCTGTCACTGCATCATAGCGCAAAAATATTCTCCGGGGGGGGGGATTACGCGCCGCTGACTTAGAGATATTTCTCCAGGCTGCTCTCCGCCATGCGGGAGAGCTGCTCACGCACCGTGCGGGCACGAGCCTCACCCACACCGTCCACGGCGCGCAGGTCCTCAAGGGACGCCGCCATGAGAGCCTGCAGGCTACCAAAGCGCTCCACCAGACGCTCAGAAATAGCGTTCGGGATGCTCGGAATGCCGGCAAGCAGGCGGAAACCGCGAGGCTGCAGGGGTAGCTCCAGGTCGGGGTTCTCACCAAAGCCGACAGTGCGGGCAATCGTGCGCAGATCCACGATGTCCATATCGTCCAGGTTCTGCAGAGCCTCAACGCCGGCGGTAATCAGCTCGTCGTTCACCTCGGGCAGGTAGTCGCGCAGAATCAGGTCGCTGGCGGTCATCTCGGGGGCGCGCAGCTCCTCCAGCTGCAGGGCAATCAGGCGGCCGTGCACGCCGAGCTCCAGCACGTAGTGGCTGACCTCGCGGATAATGCGGTTCACCATCTCCATGCGCTGCAGGGTCATCGCCACGTCGCTCAGGGAAACGTTCGATTCAATCTCCTGGGCAGACAGGTTGGAGAGCACCGAACGCAGACGCTTCTTGTAGCTTTCAAGGGTCTGAATCGCCTGGTTTGCGCGAGCCATCAGGTACTGGCTGTCCTCAACCATGTAGCGGGTGCCGTCAACGTACACCGAAATCACGGACATCGATGCACTCACCGAAATCACCGGGAAACCGGTCTGAATTGCGGTGCGCTCGGCGGTGCGATGGCGGGTGCCGGACTCGTTCGTTTCAATGGAGGCGTCCGGCATGAGCTGCACGCCGGCGTGCAACAGGCGGGTGGCGTCGCGGTCGCAGATGATAGCGCCATCCATCTTCGCCAGCTCGCGCAGGCGGGTTGCCGAGAACTCAGTGTCGATATTGAAACCGCCCGACGACAGGGAGGATACGGTGCGGTCGGATCCGAGTACGATGAGTGCGCCCGTACGGCCACGCATGATGCGTTCCAGGCCCTCGCGGAGCTCGGTGCCGGGGGCGATTCGGGCGATAGTTTTAAGCAATAGGTCACTATAATTCATCTGCACGAAAACCATTGTACCCGTAAGGGTGGTTATTGAGCCAGGTCAGGGGCGGAACGGCGGGCTAAAGTGCCTCAAAAACGAACGGATATTCTCGATATTTATACGGGAGTGCACCGGGCTAAACTATCTGCGTTTAAGAGTAAAAATGCGTTCTGTGGCACCCCATTTCGCCGTGACCAAACACCGCGCGCCATATCGCCCCAGACCCTAAAATAGACCCATGACCGCGCGCACGAAAAACACCAAAACCGCACCCGCCTACCGCTGCACCGAATGCGGCTGGACCACCGCCAAATGGGTAGGCCGCTGCGGCGAATGCCAAACCTGGGGCACCGTTGAAGAAGCCGCCGGGGGCACCCGCGCGCGTACCCGCGCCGCATCCAGCGTGCAGAAACCCGCCCAGCCCATTGCAGAAGTCGACTCGCGCGTAGCCGCCTACATGAGCACCGGAAACCCCGAATTTGATCGCGTGCTCGGCGGCGGACTCGTACCCGGCGCGGTCATCCTCATGGCGGGCGAACCCGGCGTGGGCAAATCCACCCTGCTGCTGGATGTCGCCGCCACCTTCGCGCGCGGCACCGCCGGGATTGCGGGACAGCAGGGGGCGCAGAATATCGCACCCCAGCCGCCGCGCCCGGTCCTGTACATCACCGGCGAGGAATCCGCCGCGCAGGTCAAACTCCGCGCCGACCGCATCGGCGCCATCGCGGACACCCTCTACCTGACCAGCGAAACCGACCTCGGCACCGCCCTGGCGCATATTGAGCAGGTCAACCCCTCCCTGCTGGTCATTGACTCGGTGCAGACCCTCGCCTCCGCGGAAGTTGAGGGTAGCGCCGGCGGCGTGACCCAGGTGCGTGAGGTTGCCGCCTCCGTGATTGCCGCGGCTAAGGAACGCAATATGTGCACCCTGCTCGTGGGCCACGTGACTAAGGAAGGCACCATCGCGGGCCCGCGCCTGCTCGAGCACCTGGTGGACGTGGTCTGCCAGTTCGAGGGCGATAAGCACTCGAATATCCGCATGCTGCGCGCGATTAAGAACCGCTTCGGACCCACCGACGAGGTGGGCTGCTTTGACATGCACGAGGACGGCATCGCACCCGTGCTGGACCCCTCCGGCATGTTTGTTTCGAGCACCCCGCACCCGGTGGCTGGCACCTGCGTGACCGTCACGATGGAGGGCCGCCGCCCCCTGCTCGCCGAGGTTCAGGCGCTGCTGGATCAGGCGGTGGCACCCGCCCCTCGCCGCACCGTTTCCGGTCTGGATTCGGCGCGTATCCAGATGCTGTTGGCGGTGCTGCAGCGCCGCGCCGGGCTGAACGTGGGCAAGCTCGACTGCTACGTCTCCACGGTGGGCGGTGCAAAAATTGCCGAGCCCGCCGCCGACCTGGCGTGCGTCATGGCGCTCGCCTCGGCAGCTCAAAATAAGCCGCTACCGCGCAAGCTCGCGGTCTTTGGCGAGGTCGGTCTGGCGGGTGAGGTGCGCGCCGTTCCGGGCATCCGCCAGCGCATCGCGGAGGTGGGCCGTCTGGGCTTCACACACGTGCTGGTGCCCGCCTCCCCGACCGGCGTGGGGGACGTGCCCGAGGGCGTGACCGTGCGTGAGGTAACCACCCTGGGTGAGGCGCTCGCGCTGCTCTTCCCGCAGAAGTAAAACACCTAAAGACACAGCAAAGGGGACTCCCGGCTGGCGTGAATGCCGCCGGGAGCCCCCTCCGTTGTGTCCTTGATGGTTGCCACTGACCCCGATAGAAGCCCGCTAGAGCCTAGTTAGGAGGAGCGGCTCTCCTCCTCGTTCTCGTGCAACATAATGTTGATCGAGCGGGTGTTGAGCTTGTTCGTGCGGTGGGTGTTCACCGCGCTATCGGTCACGTCATCAACCACCGTGGAATCGTCCATGTCAGCGTCCACAATCGGGATTGCCGAGGTGCGCGGTGCGTGCTTCGTGACCGCCTCGCCGAGGGGCACGAGAACCGCCACGGCGTCCTTGTGGGACATGCCGGTCGCCTCCAAAAAGTCGACCACAATCAGACGGAGCATCAGCACCAGCGACTCGCCCTCAAAAGTTGCCACACCCATGGTGCGCGGCTCGAGGGTGCCGGCAAGCTTAATCATGCGCTCGCGTGCCGCCATCATGTAGTGCTCGCGTTCGCCTTCGGTCGGTGCAGACATGCCCAGGCCGAGGCTTTGCGCCGCCAACGACAGCTCGGTCAGCGCGTCACTGAGCGAAAGCTGTGCGGCAGTACGCAACTGCACGTGGTGAATCGTGGACGCCATGCGGCGGTTGAGCACGCGGTCGTTACGAATCGCCAAATCCACCGCGGCGAGGGTCTTCGCCATGCGCGCCAGCTCGCCCTTGCTCTTGCGGCTATTCCAGGACAGCTCGCTCATGCCCTGCGCGGTAATCAGGTCACCGCGGCATGCATCGTAGAGCGGCTGCAGGGCGCGCGCATCGAGCAGGCTCTGGTACGCCTTGTTGTAATCGTAGTAGCGGATTGCCTCGGAGGAGAGCTGGAAAACCTTCGCGAACGCATCCATGAGAGCCTGCGCGCGGGCACGCGGGTTCTTACGCGGGTCGCGCGGCATCAGGTACATGGCGAGGAACGCAAAGGCGCCACCAACGATACCGTCGAAACTGCGGGTGAACGCATCGTCAGGTACGGGCAGTAGCAACGTGAAACAGGCCTGGAAGCTGAGCTGAATCGTAAAAATAATGCCCTTATCAATAAATCGGGCAATAATCACGGTCAAGAAAAGCACCACTGCCGCCTGCCAGGTGCCGTGACCGAGCAGAATCAGCAGAAGGTCGCCAATGAGAATGCCGAGGGTCACGCCGAAGGAGACCTCAAGGATTCGGCGGGAATGCTTAGCACCGCTTACATAGCCGAGAGATACGAGGGCGGCAACCGGCGCGAAAATGGGTTCCTGGTGGCCCAGGATGTGCTCAGCGAAAAGCCAAGCGCCCATAGACGCCGCAACAATCTGCACAGACTGAAAGAAGTCAGCCCGGACTCGGTGAATACCCTCATGGACGAACTGCCGGGTGTTCTGTTCAGTAGTGCGTAGAATCTCTGCGAAGCGTGCCATGAGCACCATCATACCGGCGCGTGTGCTCTGTACAAGGGGGTAGGGGAGTGTTGGGTGCAAGTGTGAGAGACCCCGCGCCCCGTACCCGCCCTATACCCGCTCCGAAGCCGCGTTTTTCGCGGAAACCTAGCTCCAAAACCGCTGCTCTAGCTCCGTTACGCAGCCTGGCCCCCGTTATGCAACCTAGCCGCGGAGGCGGCGCGCCACCCTCGCCAGCAGGCCCGGCTTCGTCTCGGCGGGCGCTTCAGAAGATGACTCAGGCTCGACGGTGACAGGATGCGTTTCTTCGGCGCCGTGTGCCCCGTGAACACCGCGCGCGCTGTACCCGCCGCCGATTGCGCGGGCACATTCAAGCTGCCGGCGGTGCTCAGCATCCCAGGAGTGTGCCCGGTCAGACATCGCCCACTCGAAACCCGCGGTGAGGGAGGTTTCGGTAAAGAGATCGCGTGCGGCGCGGACGGTTGCACCAAGCGGCTCGGGGAGAGCCAAGGTTTGCTCTGCGGCAGGGAAAGGCGCGGGGGCTTCTGAACCGCCGAGAGTTTCTGCATTGCCGCGAGTTTCTGCACCGGAGGCAAAAATCTGCGCAAGCAGGTAGGCACGCTCGGCTCGCAGAGCCTCCAGCAGTTCGGTGCGACGTACATCCGATGCCACCGCCGCATGTCGTAGAGCGGCGGCAACCATCAGCTCGGGAACGCCACCGGCGAGCATGCCCAGCGGCAGGGTGAACTCGCCCAGCCCGTACAGGTTCAGGGCGCCGCCCACGCGCATCTGCGTGAAGGCATCTGGCACGAGGGCGAGCACGGGAATACCCGCCGCCGCAGAGAACACCGCCGGGTGGTAGCGGCTGGTCAGCGTGAACGCCGCGCCACGGTGCACGGTGACGCTCTGGTCGGTGTGCAGAATCGGCAGCAGGGTTGCCGGAGTGGAGGGGCTGAGCTGCTCAGCGATGCGCTGATGCACCTGAATATCGCCGCTTTCGGGGTTCTGTGGGTCGCCAAAATGGCTCAGGAACACGAGGGCGTAGCCGTGCTCGCGCCACATGCTATCGAGCAGACGCGCGATCTGCTGCGCCTGCTGTTCGGTGCACTCGTTGACGGTCACGCACACGTAGCGTTCGGGCAGCTCATCCAGTGCCTGACCTGCGGAAACGCCCTCCGCATAGTGCAGGGTACGCGCCGGGGAAGCCACCGGGTAGTCGGTGGCGTCATCCACGCTCAGGCGCGCGTCAATACCCCGCTCACGGCACCAAGCGAGGGAAGAACGTTCGCGCACCGTCACCGAACGGGCGGTGCGCAGCATACGCTCCAGAACCTGCGCGTCTTCGGGGTTGAGGACCGGGCCCAGGGATTGACCGGTCACGTACACGGGCACGCCCGCATGCTCGGCGGCACGCACCGCGGCGGCACGCTCGTAGAGGAGCCAACCGAAGCGGGAGTTGAGGTTGCCGCCGCCGGAGACCACGACCGCGTCCATGGCAGCGATAGCGTCAGCGAACTCCACCATGCGCTCAACGGTCTGCGCCAGCGGATGCAGCACCTCCGGCAGCGCTCGAACCTGCGGCAACGCCACCAGCTCGGTAACGGAGGGGCGTTCCCGGTCGGCGTGCAGCTGCGCCAGGATGCACTCGAGCGCCGCGAGGGTCAGCTCGCGTTCAGCCGGCGCCCAGGGGAAGAGGAAAAACGGCAGGTACTCGTAGGGTGCGCCCGCCTCATGCTGTGCCGCCTCATGATGTACCGCCGCGCCAATATAGCGCGCCGAATGGCCCACATCGCGGGTCATGAGGGTGACCGCCGCGCCGCCTTCGGAAAGCGCCTCCGCGCTCGCAATGGTCATGGCTTCGTCGCCCACGTGGTAGGTGTGCTGGCCGATATCGCCAATGACGAGCACACGCGGTGCTTCAGTAACGGGCAGTGCTGTAGAAGAATGATTGTTCTCTGTCACGCCTTATGCGCCCTTCTGATCTGCCGACTCAGCCTCAGCCGAACCAGCCTCTGCCGACTCAACCTCAGCACCGCGACGAACCAGGGAACGCTGGCTGAGGGAACGCTTCGCCAAGGAACGCAACGCGCGGCCCGGGGTGCGCAGGTGCTTGAGAACCCGCAGACGCTCCTCAATAGCCTGCTGGCGGTTCTCAATAGACTGCTGACGGGCCTCGATACGTTCCAGGCGGCTCTCAATAGAGCGCAGAATATCTAGGGATTCGCGGGTCAGATTGTGCCCGTCAATCACGCGGCGCTCCAGGTCAGCCGCCAAATGTGCCTGATACAGGTACGCACCCGGTCGGGCACCCGCCTGCAAATCCTCGCGGATAGCGCGGGCGCGCACCAACGAATCGAAGCGGGCATGATCAGCCTGACGCTTCACGCTATTCGCCTCGGCACCCTCCGCGTCGGGGCGCAGCGACCAGTACGCCAGCGGCTCATCCACCAGCAGAATATCCGCAACAGAGGCGGCACGCATGTTGAACTCCCAGTCGCCGACCACCGGCAGGGACTCGTCATAAAAACCGACCAGCTCGTGCAGGCTGCGGCGGTAGAGAATACCAATCGGCACGGCACGGTTCGTGCGGAACAGGAACTGCAAACCCATGCCGGGCAGGCCGTCGTGGAAAATACGCTCCTCGTACACCTCGAACTCGCCGTCGGCGTTCTCACGTTCGTACCGCTCCACAACGCGGGTGGTGCACATGAGCGCGCCGCTCTCTTCCAGCGCCGCGACGGTGCGCTCCAGGAACTTGGGTGCCCACAGGTCGTCGTCATCGTGAATCGCCACGTACTTGGAGGTGGTCGCCGCCAAACCGGCGTTGGATGCCGCCTCCATGTTGCCGCCGGCGGTGGTCAGCAACTGTACGCGGCTGGAATCCTGCGCGTTAGAACCCAGCGGAGAAGCCTCAATGACGGCGCGGGTTGCCTGTTCGTCGCCTCCGTCGTTAATCACGCAGACCGTGTAGTCGGTGAAGGTCTGCTGCGCAATATTCTCCAGCGCGCGGCTCAAGAAGCGGGGGCGGCCCTTCGTGCGGACCAGAATAGCTACGGTAGGGGAAGACATAACCACAATCAGTCGAGGGTGAATGGGCCCGTGCCAGCCCAGGAACTCAACCCATTATGAAGGTGTGCACTGTTCAGACTCAACCCACCGCCCGGCTAACCCGCAACAGCGTGCACACAGGGGCACGAGCCGCCCCTAAAAACTAGCTGATGGACTGTAGCGCCACCATCGCCAGCACACCGAGCACAAAGCACGCCGGAATGGTTACCAGCCACACCAGAAGAATCTGCAGAACAATCCTGGATTTCAACGCGTTAAAACGCTGGTTCACGCCCGCGCCGAGCGCCGATGCAGTCGCCAGGTGCGATGAGGAGAACGGCACCTGCAGCAGGAAGTAGCCGAGCACCTGCACCACCGCGGTCGTACCCTGGGCGACCGCGCCACGGAACGGGTCCAGGCGCACCATCTTGTAGGCGAAGGTGTAGCCGATGCGGCGGCCACCGGTCAGCGTACCGGCACCCAGGCTGAGGGCAATAATGATGGTGCCCAGCAGCATCCCGCCCCAGGTGAGGGACTGAATCAGCGCCGGATCCATGATGCGTTCGCTCAGTAGCGCCCACAGCAGCAGGTACAGGTAGCCGGTCTGCAAGCCGTGTAGCAGCGAAATTGCGGAGGCAGACACCGCCAGCACCTCGCGGGCATGCTGATTCACCAGGCGCGGGTTGTGGCCGACCACCAGCCGGTAGAACGGCACCACCATCAGCCAGGACAGCAGAAAAATGAGCGGCGGCAGGTAAAAGAGCGGCAGCAGGGTCGCCCCAAAAATATGCGGCAGGAAGGCGAGAGAACCAAAGCCTTCAGCGGCGCTGTCACTCCTCGTCTGGGTCCACCAGCTCACGCCGGCAAGGGCGCCCACCAGCGCGTGGGTTGAGGAGGACGGCAACCGCAGGAACCAGGTGAGCACACCCCAAATAGCGCAGACGAGTAGCGCTGCAACAATGCCGTTCAGACCGGTGATACCCTCCGGGGCACTCACCCACGAGGCGGAATACTCCCCGAGTAGCAGGAACGCACCGACCACGCCGAGCACGTTGAAGAGCGCGGCAAGGTACAGGGCGGAGCGCTCGCCGAGGGCGCGGGTACGCACCGGAACAGCGACGGCGTTTGAGGCGTCGTGTACACCGGTGACGTAGACCGCGGCAATGAAGGCGCAGCAGGCGAGAAGACCCAGGAGCATTAGGATTCCTGAACGATGATGCGGCCGATTTCGGCGGACACATCACGCATAGCGTTGGAGGCGGCGGTCAGCTGAGCCAGGAAGGTGGCGTAGCGGCGGTACCGTTCGGGGGTGTAGCGTTCGGCAATGTACGCGTCGTATTCTTCGGCGGTGCGCAGCGCCTGGCGGGAGATGCGCAGCATGTCCATCCAGTAGTTGTCGAGGCCGCGAATATCGGCAAGTTTGGGGATGACGGCGGCGGTCAGCACCGCCTGACGCTGAATAATGTCCAGGATTGAGGTGATGTGCGTAGCGAAGCCGTCGATGCTGTGCAGGGACAGCACGTGCGCGGCGCTGGTGAGTTTCTCAACGGCGTTGGTGAGCTTGCGTGCCAGCGTGTACAGGTCTTCACGCGGGATCGGCGGGGAGAAGGAGCTTCGCACCTCGGTGAGGGTGCGGAACAGCAGGTTGGTGGAGTCCGCCTCGTGGGTGAGCATGCGTTCGAAGAGTTCGGGGTACTCCGCGACGGGGGAGCCGACCATTTCGGAGAGCAACGCGGCAGCCTCACCGACCTGCGCTGAAATTTCAGCGAGGGAGGCGAGGGATTCGTTAGCGTGGGGGAAAAGTCGGTGCAGCATAGTTCCCAGTCTAACCAGTATTAGGGGTTACGGGTGCGCACAGCTCATGGGTATCTCACGGTCACCCGGTTTTTATGCGCAGTCGTGCCAAGCTGACAGCGGCTTCTTGACCGGGGTTAAATATAAAACGGTGGGGGTCGATTGCTCGACCCCCACCGGAACGTTTAGGGATGTCGGGTTGGGAGCGCCTCTCGGCGGAAGGCCGCTCGAAGCGGCTAAAGATTTGGAGCCCGGGGCTACCTATTAGCAACCCGACATCTTGTAATTATTATCCACCCGCACCCGGCGCAGAGTCAATCGGAAACAGGCTTTTCACGCCTGTGCGACCCAATGTGGAACCTGTGCCAATTCGCGGCACGAACCCGTATTTTTGCGCCCCGCAACGTTGTAGAAGACTAGAATGCTTCGATGTTGGTCTGCGATTTTTCCTGCGCAGAACCAGCCCCCGAGCCCCCATTAACCTGCTGACTAGCCTCAACGGCGCGTAGCTGGGCGGCGACCGCCTCCAAATCGTGCGCGATCTGCTCCATCTGCTGAGCCTGACGCGGCAGACGAGCACGACGCTCCACCGCCTCACGCTTCACCTCGTGGCTGCCCGGAACCGCACCATCCTGCCCGGCAGAGCGCGCATAATCGGTGCGGATACCCAACGCCACCACGTGCGCAAACGCGGCGCAACGTTCCATCGCAATGTCCATATCGCCGGTGTACAGGCCCGCCAGGATCTCATCAATCGTGCGGACCACCTCGTCGGCACTCGGCGGGTCGGGAACACCCGCCACCACGTGCGAACGGTAATCCTCCGCCATGCCCAGCTCAAAAGCGCGGCTCACCCCGCGCGGCGAACGATGCACCACGTCCCGCAGCCAGTACATGCGCCACAGCGCACCCGGCAGGGAGTGGGCGCTCGCGTGCGACCAGAGTTCGGCGAGCATCTCAATACCGTAGTCGTCGGTGAAGCTGACGAGCCGTTCGGTCATCTGTTCGTCGGTGCCGCGTCCGCGCATCAGCAGGATGCGTGCGGAGGCGTGCGCCGCCTCTTCGCGTGCGGCGGGGTCCATGCCGCCTTCGTGGCGTTCAAATTTCTCGGCGGAGTAGAGGACGGGGCGGTGGTGGGTACGGTGTCGTGCGCGTCCGGAGGCGCCGGTTGATGATGCGGGTGTAGACATAGGATTTCCCAGTGTACCGTTCATTGGCTGGGGGCCGGTAGTGTATAGTATTTCTATCTGCACACTTTCAGTTTTGTGTGGATAGGAGCGCCTTTAGCTCAGTCGGTAGAGCTACGGACTTTTAATCCGCAGGTCGTGGGTTCGAGCCCCACAGGGCGCACTAGCCGACCCGTCGCCTCCCGCTTTGCGGGGGTCGGCGGGTTTTTGCGTCTTCACCCTCGTGTGCGGGGTTTTACCCCGTGTTGATTCCGTGTGGTGGGGCGTGTCCTGCCGGGTTGGCCTGGCAGTTTTTGATTTGTGTACGTTGACCCGAAAAGATGAGGAAACCCGTGAGCGTCACCATTAAGAACCCCGAAGAGATCACGATTCTTGCCACTGGCGGCACGATCGATAAGTTCTATTCGGTGGCGGGCACCATGGATATTGGTGAGCCTGCCGCTAAGGACCTGCTGGACCGCGTGATTACCGATATCCGTTTTGATATTCGCCCGCTGATTGGCAAGGACAGCCTGGACATGACCGATGAGGATCGTGCCGAGCTGACCGAGGTGCTGAACGCTGTCACTAACGACCAGGTGCTCATCACTCACGGCACCGACACCATGCCGGAGACCGCCCGCTACCTGCTGGAGCACGCCGACCTGGGCGATAAGGTTGTGGTGCTGACCGGTGCGATGCAGCCCGCCGTGATGGCTCGTTCGGATGCCGGTTTCAACCTGGGTGCCGCTATTGCCGCACTGAATCTGCTGGAGCCGGGCGTGTACATCAGCATGAGCGGTCGTATTTTCCCTGCTGAGAGCGTGCGTAAGGACCGTTCTCGCGGTATTTTTGAGGGCTAAGATGGCTGATTCCGCTCGTATGCGGCGGGGTGAACCGGTTTCTGCCGCTGAGCTTGCGCCGGTGGCGGGCTCCTCGGATCTTGTGCCGCAGGAGCATATGTCGCAGGCGCAGCTCATGCAGCTGCAGGCTATGGATGAGCTGGAGCAGCAGGCTGACGAGTTCTGGAATGTCACCAGTGATTACCCGCTGCCGGCTAAGAACCTGTACCTGGTGCGTGTGCTACTGCTGGTCGTACCCTCGCTGATTACTGTTTATTACTTTATCCGCGTCACGCTTTTCCCGATTGGTGCGGTGCCGCTGGTCTATCTGGTGATGCACATGTGGGTTGCCATGATTTACCGGGCGAACCGTTCGGTGAAGTTGGTGTTGCTGGCGAATGCGGCATCCGGGGTTGCGGCGGCCATTATGACGGCGTTCTTTGCCTATGCGCTTGTGACGGTGCAGGGCCCGCAGACGCTGCTGGACCGTGTGGGCGTGTTCTATACGGTGGGCCTGCTGACGGTCATGGCGTCGTTCGCATTGGAGGTTCTGTTCTCGCTGTTCTATAGTTTGGCGGTTCGTAGGAGCTTGCGTTTGACGCGGCAGAAGCAACAATCGGAGCAGCAGGGCGCAGAAGAGCAGAAAGCAGAGGAACCGAATCCGGCAGAGCCGAATACCGAGGCGCCGAACGCTGAGGCTTCGCAGGTAGCGGAGTAGGGCTAACGCGCCCCGGCGGGCGGGGATTCTACCCCGCGTATCCGCGCCTCCGACGGGGTGATAACGAGGCGATAAGCGGCGGTGTGACACGCTCCCCGCGGCGCCCAGCTACTGCTCAGATTCCCTTAAAGTACGCGTGATACGGTAGAGACAGAAACACGACCCGCACCTGCCAGGAGGCCACTCATGGGCGCTACACACCTGAACACAGATGCCGCTTCATCCGCAGAACATCCGGATGAAGATATCAGTGTGCAGACTCGCTATCAGGCGCCTATTCGCCACGCGACTCCTGCCACTCCGGAGGTGTCCGTTCCGCTGAACGTGCCGCCGGTGGTGACTGGTTCGCATCCGGTTATTTCGGCGACTTCTACCGTCATCATTCAGGATGGTACGAACCCTCCGATTGTGGTGCGTACACACCCGACGGGTCCTCTACCGCCGTTCCCGGGGCAGGGTCAGGTTCCCGCTTTTCTGCGCACCTATACCGCTGATGAGGTGAAGGAGCGCAAGCAGAAGCTCAAGAAGAACCTGCTGGTCCGCGCGGTTATCCTGTGTATTTTGACTCTGGTTGAAGGCCTCATTATCTCCCAGTACACGCAGCCGTTGGCGATTTGCTTTGGTTTTGTGGCGGCGCTTTACCTGGTGGTTCAGATGTGGCCGCTGATGCGCCCGCCCAAAGACTCGGCGGATGCCTCCGTATATAGCGTTTGGGCTATATGCTCCCTGATTGGGTATGTTGCCGTGGGGCTGGTGCTTTCACCGATTACGTTCCTGCTGCTGATGCTCGACTGGGCTGGGGTTTCGATGGGGCTTGACCCCCTGCTGATACTTGTTGTCTTGGGCTTGGTCTGGTTGAGCGAGGTCGGTTTATCGTTGCTGACCATTTACCGCTTCAACAACTTGCGAATTGCGATGGCGAACCGGGCAGATTCTCCGTTGCTACCTGAAAGTATTTCTGCGACGGTTGACCCGTCCACTTCTGCCTAAAGTTTTTTGAGGCGGCGCGGTAGATGAACGCCGCGCCGCCACCCACACACCACACACTCGCTCATACATCTTCCACACACACTATCAGCCGACATTCGAAAGATTCAGCTATGTCCGCCGTCGAGTCCTCTCCGCCATCCGCTCCGAACACCACGCATCCTACGAAGCCTGCCACCCCCACTCTCGTGTCTGTGGCGGGTTGGGTTCTGCTCGCTATTGCCGTGGGTTGGCTGGTGCTGATTGGGTACACGGGTGTCACGTATGCGACGACGCAGCTGTCGCATTTTTCGACTTGGCGCGCCCAGTCGCTGGTGGAGGCGCAGGCGTACTATCCGGTGATGTTTTTGCTGGTCAGCGCCTTCGGTAACGTGACGTTGCACGGTTTCTGCACTGTGGCGTACCTGCGTGGTTACCGTTGGGCGGCGCTGGTGCTGTCGGTGGCGTTGGCGCTGGGTGTGTTGGCATCCCTGCTGATTATGCTGGCAGTCGCGGCTCTTCTGGGTACGTTGAATGGTGCGCCGAGCCAGGATGTTGAGCTGCTGCTCAGTAGCGCCTCCCCGCTGTACACGCCGGTATATATTGCTGCACCGTACATGCTGGTGTGTGTGGTCGCGTTGGCGTTGGTGTGGTCGCGTCAGTCGCGTTCTTATATGGAAGCGCGCCGTGATTGGCGCCTGCGCCGCAGCGAGGACTACCTGATTTAGCCTTGCAGATTCTGGCTGCGGGTCCCGGACCTGCGGCTCACCGATAACTTTATTCACCCAACCACAGTTAGGATGACTCGTGCACCCTACTTCCGAACCTGCGCACGAATCCACATCGCAGACTACCCCCGGCGCTGCTAAGCGCACATATGATGAGCGGGCGGCGTTTGAAGAGGCGAAAAGAAACCTCGGCATAGTCGGCGATAAGGAGCAGCAATTCGACCGGGGAATGGCGATTCTCGGTAAAGCGTATTCCATCGCGATGATGCTCATTCTGGTGTATTTCCTCCTGGATGCGTACCAGATTATCGTTACCGCGGGCCGGAGTGTGAACATCGGCTCGTTCCTTAGCTATGCCCTGCCGAAGGTTCTGTCTGACGCTGTCTTGGTGGTGCCGTTCCTCTGGTTCGTTCTGGACTATACCAAGTCAGGGTACGTTAATCCGCGCCGCCTGCTGATGCTGTACCTTCTGCTGTGTTCCTTGAGCGGTGTGCTCTCTTTTGCGGGTGTCTTTGGTCTGGCTCAGGTGCTTTTCCCTGCGTTTACCGCACTGGATCCGGTGTCGCATCCTGCCGCTGCTTCGTCTATGGTGTCGCAGGCTCTGGTCGGGGTGATTACGGCGGGTAGCGCCGTTCTCCTGTTTTTGCTGACTCGCCCGGCTGTGGGCGTGGTCCCGAGCCCCGCGGCGATTCGGGAGCAGATGCAGATCATCAAGGACAGCATGGCGGATGATGAGGAAGAGCCGACCCGTGAGGATGTTCTTCGTCAGCTTGAGAAGGAAGAAGGCCCGGTCAAGGACTCTACCGAGCAGCTGTTGCGTGAGCTTTCTGCCGATTATGCGCTCTCGAATGATCCGGTGGAGAAGAACCGCCTGCTGGCTGAGATACAGCAGATTCAGCGCGCCCAGAAGACGGGTGTAAAGCCTAACTTCGGAGGCACGTCTGGCGGGTCGGCTAAGCCCCAACAGGAAGCGCACGAGGGTGCGGAGGCGACCGCCGCCTCCACCGCGCCTGCCGCCCCTCAGGTGGTGCTCCCGCCCCGCCCGAAGACGCTGCGCGGCGTCATGTGGTGCGCTACAGCCATTATTATTCTGTCCGCAATCCAACGTATCTATGTATCTATCCATAACGAGGTCCCAGACCGCGTTATGGAAAATATGCCGGGCATCATCATTTCAGGCATATTTGCTACCTTCATCTTCTCTCTCATACCGATTTTTGTTCTCCGCAGACTGTGGAAGGGCCGTAGATGGGCGTACTTCCTCACCCTCTTCGGTAGTGCTTTTGTGGTTTTTATCGGGGTGATGAGTTTGCAATCTTTCATCTCGGCTGATTATTTCTCCAGGCTGGCGGATGAATCGTTGACTTCAAGGCCCCGAGACTACGTAGTTTCCATTGTGGTCAGTGACATTATGGGAGCCTTTCTTACGGTTTTCTACCTTCTGATAGTTGTGCTGCTCATTAGCCGTCCCACCAGGTCGTTTATGACAACCGCGAGGTTGGCATGGATAGAAGCACGCGAACAGGTGAACGCCGGTGACGGTTGGATTGTTGCGCATCAGGATGCAGAAACGCGTACTCATCTGGAAGAAGAACAGACCCGCAGGGAAGAAAAGGAAACTAACCGACGGGCTGAAGAAGCGGTCGCTCAGCAGTACAAGAGGGCCCGCCGTACGGATGCGCGGAAGAACTCCCGCAACGAACAGCGCGGCTACAAGGATACTTCCGTGTACACCGAGGAAGGCTACCGCCTCAACTAGGGCGGGAAGCCCCTCCCCATGGGGAGACTCTTTGCCCCCTGCCCCGTGCTACGGCGCGCGGGGCGGGGTGCGAAGAGAAGAAAGGAACAATGATGTCAGAACGTACCCCAAAGCAACCGCTCAACGATCCGGAGTACACGGTTCCCGAGTACAGCGTGCTGTTGCCCTCCGACGAGGCTGAAAATAGCACGGTGGAGAGTGGCGCGGCAGAGGACAACGCACCCGGCGGCAGCGCCCCCGAGCACGCCAGCACCCCCAAGCAAACCACTCCCGGCTACCGGGAGGCGACCGCTGGCTACACTGCCGCCTCCGAGCAGGTAATTCCGGAGCGCCCGAAGGCTATGCGCAGCGTCATGTGGTGCGCTGCCGCCATTATCGTGCTGGGGCCCCTGAGTAATTTTCTGCCGATTCTAAGCTGGTCGTATATCGATTTTGAGATGGTGGTGAGTGTTTTCTTCTCTGCCCTGGTGGTTACCCTCATCATCTCCGCCATCCCGATTTTTGTTCTCTGGAAGATCTGGGATGGCCGCGAGTGGGCGCGCATTCTTACCATCATCTACTGCGCTCTCGCGGCTGCTAGCGGTGTGCTTATTCTTGCGGATAATTTCTCGGGGTTGAGCTCTAGAGCGGCTGCGGCGTCCAGCCTGGTGCGTATCGTGAGCGGCGTTTTTACTCTCGTTCTTTACCTCCTGATGATTGTGCTGCTGACTCGTGCTCCTATTAGGGCGTACACACAAATCGTTAGCGGGGCACGTGCGCTAGAACACCAGCAGATGATGTCTGAGACGAGACAGGCTGCCGGTCAGGTCCCGGCGGAACTTCGAGAGCTTTTCGCTGATGATGAGGACGGCGAACGCACCTCATCAGGGGAGAACACCCCTCGACCCCCGCACCGTAGCGCGGGATGGGGAACATAGAAAGGAACAATGATGTCAGAATACGGATCTCCGGGGCTAGCCCCGCACTACCAGCAAAACCAGCCGTATCAGCCGCATTCTAACGGCCGCCCCGCTGCGCTGATATGGGTAACGGTGCTTACTGTGCTGGTTATTCTGATTGGGGCAACCCAGTCTACTGTGAGTGCTTTGGAGCGGAACCACACCTCCATGAATTCAGAGGCGCTGGTGCAAGTAACGATCCCTGCACTGGTCAAAATTATCCTGTTGGATGCGGTGACTCTTATTGCTCTTCTGTTCCTCTGGTTGAGGCGTAATTGGGCGCGTATCGTCAGTATTATTTTGAGTGTTCTCGGTGCGCTGGGCGGTCTTTTTTCTATTTTTGGTTCCGTCATACTCTTCAACTCTGTTGATGTGCAGGCGCTGAGCGGTGCCGAGCTGGCGCACTTCATTTTTGTCCTTGTGCTGGTGAATCTGCCTACCGTCTGCCATGCGGTGATAGCGGTATTGCTGTTCACTCCAGGTATGCGCCGGTACACGTACGCGGCTGGCTCATACTAAAGGCCTGTCGGTGTGAGAAGGCTGTGATAGAGTCCGATGCGCGGGCATCAAACAGAGCCTGCTGCGGGTGGCAAATTTCTGCGCCTCTTCCGTCGGACTTCTAAAGGTGAAAGGGTGGGGATACCAAATGGTATCCCCACCCTTTCGCGTTAAACATCACAATCTTCTAGCTGGTAAAACCCTTTGAGTTGCCTAAAAGGTTCCAGTCATCCCATAAAAACCCTACTAGCCTCGAAGAGCTTACCCTATACTGAAAAAGTATTATTCTCTCAGCTAACTACATCAAATAACCCTTTTGGGTAGATTTCACGTAAATCTACCCAAACAAGGGCAATAATCACCGACTTACGCACCATAGTGCGAGCATACGAGAGAAAGAACGATGATGTTGAACAATACTTCCGGTGCCTCCGCGGGCACGCTGGCACCTCAGCCTAGCGCCGCAGCATCGAACTTTCCGGCACTGAACTTTGCGGCACCCGCCGCAGTGACGCCTCAGTTTCTGGTTCCTGCTGGTGTCCACCCCGTACACAGCGCGCCAGGCACTCAGCGTGCTATCAATCTTCCGTCGCGCCCCATTGCCATCTGGGCTGTATCCCTATTCTTGGTGCTGTACATGTCCACATACCCTCTACAGCCTCTTGTGGGTCTAGAATTTACGGGCGCTTACATGTTTGCAGGTATGACGATGGGGCTTACGATGGTTCTCCCCATTGTCCTTGGAGCAGTCTCTGCCTGGTACCTCAATGAGGGTTATGAGTGGGCGCGAGTGGTGATTATTATCGAGGGCGCGTTACGCATGATCCTGGATATTGTGTATGTAGGTCTCTGTGCCCACGTTTTCTTTGACAATGGATACAATTCGCAAATGCTTAGGGTGTTGTTCTTTGGCCCGTTTATGACCCTTGAAGTCTTGTGCGCGAAGCTCGCCTTTGATTTTATCAGCCGCATCGTGATTATTGTTCTTCTCTGCCAGCCGCAGGTGGGGCGATACATCCAAATGCGTGGAGACCTGCGACGCATGGGCCTAAAGTAACCCCGCGGAGGTAGTAACCCCGCGGAGGCGTAGCTGGCTTCCGGGGCATCACCTCCACCGGGTTTGAGAGAACGCAAAAAGGTGGGGATACCAGACGGTATCCCCACCCTTTCTCATTCCCGGCTCAGCAGCCGAGAAGGACTCACGTATTACTCAGCAGATTCCTGCTTCGCCTTCGAACGGCCACGCAGGTACTCGATAATAACCGGCACCACAGAAACCGCCACAATAATCACAGCAATGTACTCAATGTTGTTGTGCACGAACGGAATACCGCCCAGCAGCACACCCGCCAGACCAATCGAACCAATCCACGCAACCGCGCCAACAACATTCCACAGGTGGAACTTCTTACGGTCATACGAAGAAATACCAGCCGCAAGAGACACAAAAGTACGAACAATCGGCACGAAACGACCCAGAACCAGAGCCAAGCTACCGCGCTTCTGGAAGAATTCCTCAGTAGTGTGCAGGTTCTTAGTGCTCAGAATCTTCGCGTCATCCTTGAAGATCTTACGGCCGTAACGGGCACCAATCTGGTAGCCAACCTCAGCGCCAGCAATAGCAACCAGCACCAGGACCGGGAAAGCAACCCACAGGGACAGGCCCATCTGCTCATGAAGCATACCCAGAGCAAAAATCAGGGAGTCACCCGGAAGAACCGGGAAAAGAACACCGGACTCAATAAATACGATAATTGCCGAAACAACCAGAACCCAGGGGCCGGTATCGAGCAGGAACTGCTCAAGGTCGAGGCCCAAGAGCGCAACCGGAAGATGCGCCAAAGCGATGGCAAGAAAAGTCATGAAAAATCCTGAACTGTGAGTGGACCGCACGCACGGATCGGCGGCGGAATAACACCAGCATAGAAAGTGTACCTATGGTGAACATTGTGCAAAACTATGCGGAGGCTGTGTATTACTGGCACAATTCTACCGGCATTTACGCCGGACGCACGGGTGAGCGAGGCGTAAATCTCCCCACCATCGCGGCTAAACAGCCGGAGGTGACGCGGCGCTCGCACGCTTCCTCAAGAAATGACTATCCGCAGAGCCGGGCGATACCGGGGTGTGACATGATGGAAAGAGAGCACGGCGCGTCGCGGCGTAGCGATTGACCCAACCATCCACCGTTGGAGAGAACCATGAACCCCGAACAGCCAGCGTCCAGCCCCGCCGATCTCCTGCATGCTGAAGCCCGTGAAGTGTTGCGCTGCCTCACCGGCGTCACTAATGCCGAGTTCCACGACGGCCAGTATGAGGCGATTCGCGCCCTCGTAGCCGACCGCGCCCGCACCCTCGTCGTGCAGCGTACCGGCTGGGGTAAGTCTGCGGTCTACTTTATTTCTTCCCTGCTGTTGCGTGCCCGCGGTATGGGCCCGGCTCTTATCGTCTCCCCGCTGCTTTCCCTCATGCGTGATCAGGTTGAGGCGGCATCCCGCGCGGGAGTGCGTGCCGCCATGGTGAACTCCGCGAACGTCACCGAATGGGATGAAATCCGCACCCACCTTGAAGCTAACGAGCTCGACGTGCTCCTGGTGGGCCCCGAACGCCTCAATAACCCGGCGTTCCGCGAGCAGTGGCTACCGTACCTGCTGCCGCGCCTGGGCCTGCTCGTCATTGATGAGGCGCACTGTATTTCTGACTGGGGCCATGACTTCCGCCCCGATTACCGCCGTATTGGTTCGCTCATTAAGTCTCTGCCGGTGGGTGTGCCGGTGCTGGCGACTACCGCGACCGCGAATGACCGCGTTAGCCGCGATATTGCCGAACAGCTCAGCACTGATACCACCGCACCCGTGCATGTGCTACGCGGTCCGCTGTCCCGCGAGTCCCTGCGCCTGGGTGTTCTGACCCTGCCTGATGAGGCGCAACGCATCGGTTGGCTGCTTACGCACCTGAACAGCCTGCCCGGTTCGGGCATTATCTACACGTTGACTGTCTCTGCGGCAGAAGATACCGCAAATGCTCTGCGTGCCAGCGGCTACGAAGTGCTCGCCTACACCGGCAAAACTGATCCGGATGAGCGGCTGGTTGCAGAGCAGGCACTCAAGGAAAACCGGGTGAAGGCTCTTGTCGCGACAAGTGCCCTCGGTATGGGTTTTGATAAGCCTGATTTGGGTTTTGTCGTGCACCTGGGCGCGCCGTCGTCTGCGGTGAGCTACTACCAGCAGATTGGCCGCGCCGGACGAGGCGCCGTCAACGCTGATGTTCTGCTCCTGCCCGGTCGTGAAGACCGCGCCATTTGGGAGTATTTTGCGACAGCCTCCATGCCTAACGAGGAGCAGGCGTTGGCGGTGCTGGATACCCTCGCCCAGTCCCCGGAGGGGTTGAGCATTACCGCGTTGGAGGCGCGCGTTCAGTTGCGCCGCTCCACCCTGGAGCTTCTGCTGAAGGTGCTGGATGTTGAGGGTGCCGCCGTGAAGGAAGGCAACTATTGGCGTCGAACCTCTTCGCCGTGGCAGTACGATAGTGCCCGTTACGCGGCGGTGGCGCAGGCGCGTGTGCTGGAGCAGAACGCTATGCTCGAGTATGAACGCACTAGTCAGTGTCGTATGCTTTTCCTGGCTCAGCAGCTTGATGATGCTTCCGCGACTGCTTGTGGTCGTTGCGATGTGTGTGCGGGTCCCTGGTACCCGGTTGAAGTTCCTGCTGAGGCGCAGCAGGCGGCGCAGAGTAGCTTCAATACGGTGGGTGTGCCCCTGCAACCGCGCCGTATGTGGCCGAGCGGGCTGGATCAGCTGATGGGTGCGGATGCGCCGCGCGGTCGTTTGTCTAAGGATGAGCAGGCTGAATCCGGTTACGCTTTGGCGCGTCTGAGCGACATGGGGTACGGTACTCGTCTGCGTGAGTTTCTGGCGACGAATGAGCTGGGTGAGCCGGTTGATTCTGAGGTCCCTGCCGAGCTGGGTCGTGCTTGCGTGAAGGTGCTTGCCGCTTGGGAGTGGTCTGAGGCGGGTCGTCCGGTGGCGGTGTTGACTCTGCCTTCGCCGGTGCGTCCTCGTTTGGCTCAGTCCCTGGGTAGGGGATTGGCGTCGGTGGGTCGTCTGGTGGATTTGGGCTGGGTGTCTCTGGTGGGGGAGCCGCGTTTCTTTGGCGGTAATAGCGCGTTCCGTTGTGCGGATGTGCTGCGCTCGTACCGGGTGCCTGCAGAGGTTCTGGACTATGTGCGTGAGCATCGGTGCCCTGTTCTGCTGGTTTCTGATGTGGTGGATTCGCGGTGGGCGTTTACGGTTGTGGCGCGTGAGCTGCGGCTGGCAGGTGCTTCTGCGGTGTATCCTTTCTCTTTGGCTGCCACCCACTAGTTGCGCCCATTAGTGTTTATTTATTCCCCTGACGAGGTTGTATGTCATATTCGGAATATTCAAAATTGACGGTCACAGACGGTTCTTCCGCTGTGCTCAGCGATATTCCCGCTCGCCCCGAACACGGCGAGTGGATGGTCCGCGCCCTCGCCGAGGGTGCCGCCGCGGGTGAGCGTGGCGAGATCCCTATCGGTGCTGTGGTGGTGGATGAGCAGGGCGTCATTATTGGTTCGGCGGGCAATACCCGCGAGCGGGAGCATGACCCCAGTGCCCATGCGGAGGTGAATGCGATTCGTCAGGCGGCGGCGCATCGTGGTCAGTGGCGCCTGGACGGGTGCACGCTCGTGGTGACGGTTGAGCCGTGCCTGATGTGCGCCGGCACGATCCTGGCGTCGCGCGTTTCGACGGTGGTTTTTGGAGCCTGGGAGGAGAAGACGGGGGCTGCTGGCAGTCGTTACGATGTGCTGCGTGACGGCAGGGTTGCTCCGGCTCCCGAGGTGTATGCGGGTGTGTGTGCTGATGAGTGTGCGCAGCTGATGGTGGACTTCTTTAAGGAACGCCGCCCCTGATCGCCCCTAGGCCTCACCCCTAAAAGATGGTTCGTAAAACGCGAAAAGCCGTGCAGAGATTACGTGGCTTTTCGCGTTATTTGTACGAAAAACCCGATTTATTTGAAAAATACTTCAAAAATTTCAAAAATGACCCCTGAATTTCAAGAAAAGCCCACCACATCACACATAACCGGGTCTACCATATATAGGCATTGGAGCCTCCGCCTGCCCGCGCTTGACGTTTAATACCCCGCGCGGTGCCCGCGGATGACTCCCAGAAACTCACCCGAACCATCCATTCTCTGAGGGGATCTAACCGTGTTAAGCGTTGACAATATTTGGGCGAAAGGGCGCCACACTCCGCTTTTTGACCGCACCACCTTCTCAGTGGGTGAGGGTGAAGTCATTATTGTTCAGGCGGATAGCCAGTTGGAGCGTACCTCTCTCGCGTTGGCGCTGACTGGTCGCCTTCCCCTGTCCGGCGGCACGATTAGCTGGAGCGAAGGCGATGATGAGCCTCGCCCTATTTCGATGAAGCGTCTGCGTGCTCTCAGCAGCGTGGTGGACTCTCCTGATGTGACCGCTCCTGAGCAGCATATGCGCGTGCACGATTACGTGTCGGAGATGCTCTCCTATAACCTGCCGATTTTTGGTCGTTCCCGCGCGAGCCGCTGGCTGGCCGAGCGCGGTCTTGAGGACCTGGACGGCTTGTGGATGGACGAGATTAGCGGCGAGATGAACATTGAGCTGATGGCTGCTTTGGCGCAGCATAGCCCCTCTGACTTGCTGGTTTTTGATACTCCTTCCCGCCACCTGAACCATACGTACATGTGGCTTCCGTACCTGGAGGAGCTTGCCGCCGATGAGGACCACCCGCGCACGGTGGTGGCAATTGTGCCTCATATTTCGGAGTCCTGGCGGGGTGCTCGTGCTGTGGTGGGTAGTGTTCACATGGATCAGGACGGTGAGTTCGAGTTGGCGGAGGAGTCCGTGGAAGAGCAGCCCGAGACGGAAGAGCTAACTGAGACTGAACCCGTGATTGATGTGATTGAGGTGCGTGAGGTGGAGGAAATCCCCTTGACCTCTTCGATTCCCCTCACCCTGGCGGCATCCGGCACTTCCGGAGCCGTTCAGACCGCTGAATCTAAGACTGATAACCAGAAGACCGGCAACCAGAAAACTGTTGCCCAGAAGACCGCTGAGAAGGAGTAAGAATGACTGTTCTGCGTGTTGCACTCGTTGAGCTGAAGCGCCTGACCAGCGGTGTTCTGCCGGTTCTGGTGCTGCTTGCGATGTCCTGCATTCCTCTGCTGTACGGCGCCCTGTACCTGTACGGTAACTGGGATGCTTACGGCCATGTGAATGGCATTGTGGGTGCCTTGGTGGTTGAGGATGAAGGCGCGACGGATTCTGAGGGTCAGCAGGTGAATACCGGTGCGGACGTGAAGAAGAACCTTCTAGACGCTGGCACGTTTGATTGGCGTCAGGTGCAGACTCGCACTGAGGCTGTTGAGGGTGTGGAGAACGGCACCTATGACTTTGCGATGGTGATTCCGAAGGACTTCTCCCGTAATTTGCAGAGTGCCGGTTCGTTCAAGCCTGATGCTGACGGTAAGACGGGCACTATTGATGCGCGTTCGGCGGGTATTGAGGTCATTACGAATGACGCGAACAACTATGTGCTGACGAATATTGTCACGAAGGCGGGCACTGCGGTGCGTGATTCGGTGGCTGAGAAGGTCGGTAATTCTACGGCGAATTCGCTGTTGGCTAGCTTCACGACTATTCATTCGAAGATGGGTGAGGCTGCTGATGGTGCGTCGAAGGTGAATAGCGGCACGGTGAAGCTGGCGGATGCTATCACTCAGCTGAAGGACGGCACTGCCACGGTGAATGATGGTGCCGTGAAGCTGAAGGACGGTACTTCCTCCTTGGCTGATGGTCAGTCCCAGTTGTTGGATGGTCAGAAGCAGTTGGCGGAGGGTGCCGCGAAGCTTGCTGATGGTGTGTCGACTTTGGATTCTGGCGCGGCGAAGCTGGATTCTGGTGCGTCGAAGCTTGCCGATGGTGCTTCGAGTTTGAAGGATGGTTCGTCGACTTTGGCTTCGGCTGCGGCGTCTGCTTCTGATGGTGCAGCGAAGTTGAAGGACGGTTCGGCGACTCTGGCTGAGGGTACTGCGAGCTTGAAGAGTGGTTCGGCTTCGGTGGCGAAGGGCGCTAATGATTTGGCGTCTGGTATCCATCAGTTGCGTGAAGGTATGGATCAGGCGGGTATTCGTGAGTTGCCGGCTGAGCTGAATGCGATGTGCATGCGCTTGCATGAGACGGATACGTCTGCTGGTAGTGGTGATTTTGGTCGTGACTTGTCGAATACTGTGGTGTCTGCGAGTGCGCAGAAGGTGCGTGCTCAGGTGACTCCGCTGGTTGAAGCGGGTACGTTGACTCAGGAGCAGGCTGATCAGCTGGTGGCTGCTGTTGATTCTGAGGAGACGAAGAATGAGGTTGCTGAGCTGAATCAGAAGGCTCTGCAGTCGCACCTGGCTACTCGTGATGCTGCCGCTGCTGATGCCCTGTCGAAGCTGAGCGCATTGAAGTCGAGCCATTGTATTTCTGATGGTTCGTCGTCGACTGCGGTGAAGATTCAGACTTTGGTTGCTGGCGTGGATTCGCTGGATTCCGGTGCGTCTTCGCTTGCCAAGGGCGCTTCGTCGGTGGCTGATGGCGCCGCTCGTGTGGATGCTGGCGCGTCCTCGTTGGCGTCGGGTTCGGCGACCCTGGCTGATGGTAATTCCAAGATTGCTTCGGGTGCTTCGAGCCTTGCGAGTGGTTCTGCGACTCTGTCGGGTGGTGCTTCTGAGCTGAAGGAGGGTACCGATTCTTTGAAGAGCGGTACTGCCGAGCTGAAGGATGGTAGCGGCACTTTGGCGCAGAAGGAGCAGTCTGCGGTTGAGGGTCAGCAGAAGTTGGCTGATGGCGCGAATGAGCTGAAGGATGGTGCGTCGCAGCTTTCTGACGGTACGGCGAAGCTGTCTGATGGTTCTTCGCAGCTGAATGATGGTGCTTCCGAGTTGAAGGATGGTACTTCGTCGCTGGAGAACGGTCTGGCTTCTGGTGCTAAGCAGGTTCCGAGCCTTGCACCGACCGATCAGGCCAAGGTAGCGGATACGATGTCGAACCCTGTGACTTTGTCGCAGGAGTCCCTGGCGTCGGGCCGTAACTATGGTGAGGGCATGGGCCCGTTCTTCATGTGCTTGGCGTTGTGGATTGGCGGGTTGATGCTGGTTCAGACGTTGCGTGTGATGAATAACCGTGCGTTGGCTTCGCATGCTCCGTCGATTCGTGTGATGCTCGGTAGCTGGATGCCGTTCGGCCTGGTGGGTATTGCTCAGGCGACTCTGATGTTTGCCGCAATCAAGTTTGGTTTGGGCTTTGAGATGGCTCATCCGTGGCTGGTGTGGCTGTTCCTCTGCTATGTGGCTTTGGTCTTTACCGGTTTCATTCATGGTTTGACGGTGATTTTGGGTGCGCCGGGTAAGCTTGTTGCTTTGGTCATTCTGATTCTGCAGCTGATTACTGCGGGCGGCACGATGCCGTATGAGACTTTGCCTGAGTCGATTCGTTGGATGCATGATTTCTTCCCGATGGGTTATGCGGTGGCGGGTACGCGTCGTTTGGCGTATGGCATTAATGAGTCGAGCCTGTGGGGCATCATGCTGGTTTTGACCCTGTGGGGTCTGGCTGGTCTGATGTTGGGTTACATTGGCACGCGTCGTGATCGTACGTGGTCGCTGAAGAAGCTGGCTCCGGAGATTACGGTGTAACAAACCCTGTTTAGTCGCACCGGGGGAAAACTGTCTAATAAAATAGAGATATATCTGCAAAAAGGGAGGGAGGACTGCTGATGTTGCAGCGCCCAGTCGCTGAAGCTTCAAGTCGTCGTCCCGGCCGTACAGGTAGAACTCAGTTGAAGTTGTTCAACGCTGCTATGGAAATCATGACCCAAAAGGGGCTTGAGTACGCCACTGTTGAAGAGGTGGCTGCCCGGGCGGGTGTTTCTAAGGGAACCGTGTATTACAACTTCGGTTCTAAGAAGACCATGGTGGATCAGCTGGTTCAGTACGGCACGCAGTTGCTGCTGAGCGATGCGCGTCGCGCGGCGTCGGTTCATTCTGATCCGCGTGAGGCGTTGCGGAGTGCTATTCGTGCCGCGTTCCAGTATCTTGAGGACCGTCCGGGTTTTACTCGGATGTGGCTTGCGGAGGCGTGGAAGGGTGCGGATGGTTGGACCGAGGCGATGAGCGATAACCGTTTGGATCTTCTGAATTATTTGGAGGAGATGACGGAGGCTGTGGCTCGCCGCTATACGGTTGATACCGCTCAGAATCCTCGTGCGATTGCGATCTCTATGTTCGGCGCGATTTATATGCTTGCCATGGATCGTGAAGTGCATCAGGCGGAGCGTAATGCTGAGGATGCAACGCGTGCTGTCATGCTGGTTGTAGATGGGTATATCCGTCATTAGGCGGACCTGTTGGGTCTGCAGACGTAGCCGGGACTTCGGTGTCGGGTGTCGAAAAGGGCACGGTTAAAGGGGCCGTGAAAGAGGCGACACCCGGCTGCCGTACGCGCACGATATGTAGGCTCATTCTTGCCCTCCTGTTGGGGGTGTGCTATAGTTTTCCACTGTTGGTGGTGTGTCCGAGCGGCCGAAGGTGCATCACTCGAAATGATGTTTGGTGTAAAAGCCAACGGGGGTTCAAATCCCTCCACCACCGCACCAACGAAAACCCGTCGAGATTCGTCTCGGCGGGTTTTTGCATGTCCGGATTGTTTCGGATTGTTCTGGGGTGGTGCTGGCGGGTGCATTGGTGGGTGCGCTGGTGGGTTCTGCGCGGCGGTATTCGCCTCGTTTTATAGGGTGTGTGCCACTTCCGGGGCTTTGCCGGTGCTTGCTGATTCGGGGGTGGGTAAAATCGTATTATGCGTATTAAGATTCTTGACCACCCGCTGGTCTCTCACAAGATTAGTGTTCTGCGTGATAAGAACACTCCGTCCCCGATTTTCCGTCAGCTGGTTGATGAGCTGGTGACCCTTCTTGCCTATGAGGCGACTCGCGAGATTCGTGTGGAAGAGGTTGAGGTTGTGACTCCGGTGGCGACTACTACCGGTGTTCGTATTGCTGATCCGAAGCCGCTGGTTGTTCCGATTCTGCGTGCTGGTCTGGGCATGCTGGAGGGTATGACCCGTCTGGTTCCGACCGCTGAGGTGGGTTTCCTGGGTATGGCTCGTAATGAGGAGACCCTGGATATTGTGACGTATGCTGAGCGTCTGCCGGAGGACCTGACTGGTCGTCAGGTGTACCTGCTGGACCCGATGCTGGCTACCGGTGGCACTCTGATTGAGGCCATTAAGTTCCTGCGTGAGCGTGGTGCTGAGTCTGTGACGTGCGTGTGCCTGATTGCTGCTCCTGAGGGCATTGCTGCTCTGGAGAAGGGCATTGAGGGTATGGAGAATGTTGACCTGTTCCTGGCTGCTCGTGATGAGCGTCTGAACGAGAAGGCGTACATTATTCCGGGTCTGGGCGATGCTGGTGACCGCCTGTACGGTCTGGCTGAGTAGTTTTTCAGCGTTATTCACGTGATGTGAGTGGGGCGCCTCTGCATATGTTTAAGCATGTGCGGGGGCGCTTTGTTGTGTCTGCTGGAAGCCGTGTGCAGGTCATATGGTGTGGTGTTGGGGGATGTGTGTCTAACGGTCTGCTGTCTTGGGTGTTTATGGTGTTGTTGGGCGCTTGTGTGGGTTTATGAAACACCCTTAATAGTATGTGATGAGGAACACTATAATGTTTTGAAGGGTTCAAAATATATTGAGCATATTCACAGCTTCACATGAAAATACAGGGTGGAACCAGTAAATAAAAGAAGCTATGAATATTTATAAGGGAAAAAATACTGAAAGCTTCAGGTAGTCCCTGAAACCCTAAAACATGAGAGGGGGCATTGTACTCCTCTCGCCCATAAAGATGAATCCACTATGCTGAATCCGCTTGATTTATCCGTCAAATAGGAGAAATATTAAGTAAGAGGATTGAAGCTCGAACAGGTATTGGGGACTGTTTGACTCGGCGTCACTTCCGGCGCACCCCACACTACGTACGACAGGGATCCCGTACACAGACTTTGAGAGAAGGTTGAACCATGTCAGGCGCTGTACCTGGATATGTCCACATCTCCCAGCGCGGCCGCGCCGCTAAGCGCCAGGTCGTGCAGCCTCAGCGTCCCGCTGCGCAGGCCGCAACGTTGCGTCCGATGACTTTCTCAGCCGGTGACTCTGCCCATAAGCAGGCTCAGGAAAATGAAGCACGCGGCTTCGTGCTCTATGTTGGTTTGAACGAGGAACTTGCTGCAGCGAACGGCACCTCCCTGGTGCGTATCGTTCAGGATCTGCGCACTTATGCACACCACTTGGCTCCCGAGTCGGAGTCGTACGCCGCTGTGGCGTTGGCTCCAGTGAATGCTGAGGGTAGCGACCTTGAGGTAGTACGTAATGCGCTCGGCGATCCGACCGCAATGTATATGCACCCGGAGGCGCATGTCGCCCGCGAAGCAGAGACCACGAATAGCCACTCTTCGGGTGTGCTGATTGATTTGGCACGCCGCGAGGTGTTCCTGGACGGTGAGCCGCTCATGCTGACCTTCAAGGAATTCGAGCTGCTGGCACACCTGGTGGAGAATTCTTCCCGCACCGTGGGTCGTGAGGAGCTGCTGAAGGCGCTGTGGAGCTCCGGTGACGAGCATCCGCATGAGCGTACGATTGACGTGCATATTCGTCGTCTGCGTTCGAAGCTGGGCCGCCTGTCGGGTACCGTGCGTACGGTGCGCGGTCAGGGTTACCGCTTCTTTGAGCACCCCGAGGTTGTTGTCTGGGCTGCTCCGGAATACTCGATTTAGCGTGTACAGAATTTAGCTTCTGTAGAGTGCACCCCGGTGTGCTGGCGTGATGCCGGTGCACCGGGGTTTACTTATGCCTGCTTACTTGTGCGCGCTTGCTTGTGTCTGTGGGTCGCGTTTACGTGGCGGTGTGCAGCACGTGCTGGCGCCCTCTAGATAGAATGGGTGTATGGCTGAAAATTCTTCCAACACTGCATCTGGCTCGCACCGCCGCGGGGTTAAGCGTCTGATTATTATGCGCCATGCGGAGGCTGATTGGGGTCTGAATGATTTTGATCGTCCGCTGACGAAGCGCGGTCATGAGCAGGCTGCGGCTGCGGGCGCCTGGTTGGCGTCGCGCGGTTATATTCCGGAGCAGATTATGTCTTCGTCGGCGTTGCGTACTCGTCAGACGACGACTTGGGTTTCGGATGGTTTGGGGGCGAAGGCGCCTACCGCTCATCTGGATGAGGGCCTGTATGAGGTGTCTGCGTCCCGCATCATTGCGCGTATCAACAGTGTTTCTGAGAATGTTCATTCTCTGATGGTGGTGTCGCATCTGCCCGGCGTGCAGGATGCCGCGCAGCGCCTGATGAGCCCGGATTCCGACCCGAATGCGTCCATGGATGTGTATTACGGTTTCCCGCCCTCTTCCATTGCGGTGTTCGAGGTGCTGGGGGAGTGGGCTCTGCTGGATGGTGCGGATGCGCGCCTCGTGGATTTCAAGAGCTTCTAGACCAGAAGTTTTTAGACCAGGAGTTTCTAGGCTTTGTGCCTGAATGAAATGGGTAAAGCAAAAGCCCCGTACCAGCCGGTACGGGGCTTTTTGTGGCGGAGACGGGGGGATTTGAACCCCCGGTCGAGTTTAACCCCGACCCTTCATTAGCAGTGAAGTCCATTCGGCCGCTCTGGCACGTCTCCACGGTGCGCTCGTGAGCGCATCCCTATAAGAATATAGGCTGTTTTGCGCTTGGTCAATTCGGGTTGTGTGGTCGGTGAGGCATAGGCGGACGGGGGTGGTGGCTATCCCTTCACCGCCATGATTTCTTTACCTGCGAGAAACATGTGAATAAAGCTGTTTAACCTTTAAATACCCTGAATTTAGGCGTTTGAGGTATTTAGGTGATGTAGCTTTGAGGGTAGAAGCGACATAGCGGTCCAGATAGAAAGGCTCCCTTCCGTGACTACCACCGTTCCTCAGTTGCCCCAGGTTCCTCAGAAGACTCAGCCTCCTCAGGGCGCTCCCTCCTCCTCTGTGAATAACCCGGCTTTCAACAACCAACAGCTTATGGCGCATCCTGCGCAGTTTGCGCAGCCGGTGTATGTTCTTCCCGAACAGGAGAACACACACACTCAGGGCTGGATTATTGCGATGGCCTCGGTCATTATCGGTGTTCTTGGGCTGATTAGTGTTTTTGTGCTGAATTATTTGACGGGCGGAGGCGCTTCCCTTCTTCTGGGTCTTACGGGCTGGGTTCTAGCGATTGCTTCACGCCACCGCGGTCATATGCGTGTGGCTGGTGTTGCGTTGGGCGTTATGAATATGCTGCTCGGTATCCTGACTGTGCCTTTCGAGATGCTGCTATTGATTCTGGTCATGATGCATGTTTAGACAATATCGTTCATAGCTACTGGTCAGAGAAAGTCCGCGAGCGCCCCGTGTGTCCCGCGGGCTTTTGCGTGTCCGCCTGCTTAGCTGTAGCAGTTTTTATGGTCACCTGACGCGGGTTTTTCGTCGTGGACTATGGGCTAGGGGCTTTGAGGTTCATAAGCATGTTCGATACACTGCATGAGTCCCAACCGATAAATAGAGGGCATCTCTGACGTTTCATCTTCCGATACAGCACATCAGAGGCACCTCATCACTCAGCAAAGCGAGAAATCATGTCTGAAAACCCCAACAACCCCCAGCCCCAGTTCAACCAGGACCCCCAGTTCAGCCAGCAGGCACCCCAGTATGGTCAGCAGGCTCCGTACGGTCAGCCGGTCCCGACCCCCGAGCAGCAGGCTCAGATGAAGAGGGCGAAGATTCTGTCGATTCTCGCTATTGTATTTGGCGCTATTGGTCTGGTCCTTCTAAGCCCGCTTTTCAGCGCACTGGGCCTGGCTTTTGGTTTGGCGTCTCTGCGTGTCCCTGAGCTGCAGTCCCGTGGTCTGGCACTGACTGGTTCCATTATCGGTGGTACTGCTCTGGTCCTGAGCATTATTGTTGTCGCGCTGGGTGCTCTCAAGAACCTGGGCTAGGACCTTATAGCGTTTTAGCCAGCATCCTTCATGGAGATTGGCTACAGAAAGCCCGCGAGCACCCCGTGTGTCCGCGGGCTTTTGCGTGTCCGCTAGAGCGGCTAGCTAATGCATTGGGGTGCGTTGTTATAGGCTTGGAAGACGGATGTAGTTGTACCCGTTCCATTCATGGGTTAGGGTGAATTAGGTTTAACGCACACCAGCCGTACGAAAGTGAGATGCCATGTCTCAGAATCCTCGAGGTTCAGACCCCTACGATTACAACCCGGACTACAACCGTCTGAACGAGCAGTACAACCAGAACGGCCAGTACGGTCAGTATGGTCAGGGTTCTTACGGCCAGTACGGGCAGAGCTCCTACGATCAGTATTCCTACGACCAGTACGGTCAGAATTCGTACGGTCAAGACTCGTATGGTCAGAATCAGTATGACCCGTACGGTCAGCAGTACCAGCAGCCCGACCAGTACGGTCAGCCCATGATGGTTCCTGTGGGCTTTTTGCAGAAGACCCCCGAGCAGCTTGCCGGTGAGAAGGCAGCTCAGACTTCCACGGTGCTGGGTATTATCAGCTTGGCGTGTATAGTGACTCTCAGCTGGTGGCTGTTTGGTCTGCCTTCCCTGATTCTGGGTGTTATCGGTATTTTCAAGGCGAACGAGGCAGAGCGTTATGGTGTGGCTGCTTCAGCTGGTCGTATCTTGAACTGGATTAGCGTAGCCATTGGTGGCATGTTCCTGGTGCTTTTCGGCGGAGGTCTTCTGCTAGCAATTATGCTGGCTCTTTCTGATTCTGCCGCAAATTCTAGTCTCGTGGAGACTGTGCAGATACTGGCATTCTTCTAAACACTTTCACCCTCATTGGAGGGTACGCAAAAGCCCCGCTCCTCAACGCAAGGATTGGGGCTTTGCTGTGTATATGCCGTATATCTCGTGGATTGGTCCTGACATGCTTGTTCCCGCGCGGGGGAAGGTCTAGGGTGGGTTTAGCATCTGTGTCGGTACGTGAAAGGTTGTGGATGCGATGTCGCAGCTACCCCAAAATAATGAAGTTTTTGATGACAATCCCGAATACGCCAAGCTCCACCCGGGAAATAACAATGGGCAATCCGCCCCGGGTAACCAACCACTACCTACACGTCAGTTTTACCCGAGCTACCCGAGGAATATTGTCGGACCTGTGGGCATCCTGGAAGAAGGGCGTAAGTTGGCTCAACGGTCATTGACCTTTGGCATCATCAGCGTGGTGCTTATCCTCTTGACGTTCTTGCTGCCCTACACCCTCCTCGGATCTTTTATTCTGGGCATCCTGGGAATCTTGTCTGCACGAGACGCGGAATGTCACGGCGTACCGGCAAAGGCGGGGCATATCCTCAGCTGGATTGGTGTGATTCTGCCCATCGCCCTATCAGCCCTGGCGGCTATTGCCCTGTTAATGCTCGTTTTCACCTTGAAAGGATAGTGTCGTAACCGGCTTAGGAAGTTTGGATAGCCGAGAGTCGAATTCATGGTCTTTCGTATGTGATATGTAAAGAGCCCTGTTCCTCAATGCGAGGAGCGGGGCTTTGCTGTGTATATGCCGTATGTTTTGTGGAATCGGCTCGACATGCTTGTTCCCTCGGCGGGGAAAGCATAGGGTGGGCTTAACACCCGGTATTGAAAGGTTATGATGCAACGATGCAGGATCCAATCCTAGGCCCGTATTCCGACCCAGCAGCTGGTCTGCGCTCGAAACCTCATCGCCACAAACAGGGTGCTGATATTGAAGAGCCCCCTATGATGCAGGGCGGTGGGAAAACAGCGACTAATCTAGGGGAGCGAGCCTCCCAACTTTCACTCACTTTTGGTGTGCTCAGCCTCATCAACATCTTGGTGTTGGGTTCGTGGTTTTTCGGTATCCCCACTGTCATCTTGAGTGTCCTTGGTCTACAGAAAGCTAAGGAAGCGGATAGTTACGGCGTAGTTTCTCTTGCGGGTCGAATCCTGAGCTGGATAGCTATCGCTGTGCTTGTCCTTGGGTACGTACTGATTGTGTGGGCGTGGTTCAATGCCGAATAGGTTTTTGCGAAGCACCAGGCTGAGGTATTCAACTAACGCGTGTAGATTCTGAAAGGTTGTGGATGCGATGTCGCAGCTACCCCAAAACATTGAAGCCTTCGATTACAACCCCGAATACGCCAAGCTCTACCAGGAAGATAACAACGAGCTGCCTAGCCCGGATACATCTGACGAGCAGCTACTGCCCGCAAATGAGTCTCTGGATGAGTTCTCAGATCAAGCGGCGGGTAAAAGAGCAGCGAACCTCTCCCTACTTTTTGGCTTCCTCAGCCCGCTGTCTTTCTTTCTAGGGTTCTGGTGTCTTGTCCAAGGTCTTGAAGAAAGTGCTCTGCAGGTGGCTATCCTTGCCCCAATCCTGAACATCCTGGGTATCTGGCAGGGGTTCGCGGCAAGGCGGCGCGGTACGCGTGCCAGCGGTGGCCTGATTCTCAACGGGCTGGGGCTATGCATTTTCATCGGTATCGCCGCCCTCATCATGCTGATTGTGAACGCCTTGTCAGGCATCAACTAACGACGCCGGCTCGATAGTGAGCCCAGATGCTCTCTCGAGTTGCTAGACACTTAACACCCGGTATTGAAAGGTTGTGGATGCGATGTCGCAGCTACCCCAAAATAACGAAGATTTTGATAACAACCCCGAGTACGCCAAGCTCTACCAGGCGAACAACAGCGTGCAACCCAGTGCTGACGATACGGACGACTGGGAGCAACATGCGAGCGAGCAACCTCCTGACGTGCAAGGGGCACAAGACGGTAAAAGGGTAGCGACCTTCTCCCTGCTTTTCGGCGCTCTCGGCCCGCTGACGTTCTTTCTAGGGTGCTGGTTGATTTTCCATGATCTTGGAGAAAGCGGTCTGCGGGTAGTGTTCGTTGCGCCGGTGCTGAATGTCCTGGGTATCTGGCTGGGGTTCGCGGCAAGGCGGCGTGGTACGCGTGCCATCGGTGGTCTGATTCTTAACGGGCTGGAGCTATGCATCTTCATCGGTATCGTAGTCCTCGTCACGTCGCTTCTAAACGCCTTGTCAGGCATACACTAACGACGCCCCCGGTAACTCGAAACGGCATATGTGAAGAGCCCCGTTCCTCGCGTTGAGGAGCGGGGCTCTTTGCGCTCCACACGTGGAGCAGAAGCTAAAACGCGGATGGTAAGGGATTTGAACCCTTGAGACGGGGTTACCGCCTACTGGTTTTCAAGACCAGCTCCTTCGGCCGCTCGGACAACCATCCATACGCACCAGAGACCGGCATTTTATGGCAATACCGTGCCGCAGGGCACTACGAGATTATCTCATGCGATAAGCTTTCTGTAAATCGCGCACCAACGATGGTGCTTCCGGCAATGAGGAGGACTCATGAGAGCAATTATTGAGAACAGTCACGGTGGACCTGAGGCTCTGACAATCAGCGAAGTCCCCGCCCCCGTACCCCGATCCCACGAAGTTCTCATCCGTGTTCACGCCGCCGGAATCAACCGCGCCGACGCCCTGCAGCGCCGCGGATTCTACCCGCCGCCCGCCGGCGCGAGCGCCATCTACGGCCTCGAAGTAGCCGGCATTATCGAAGCGGTCGGCGAAGGCGCCTCCGTAGAGAACCGCGGCACCCCCGTCATAGCGCTCCTGCCTGGAGGCGGCTACGCCGACTACGTGACCGTACCGGTCGACCACGTGCTACCCGTACCCGAACAGCTGAGCTTCGCCGAAGCCGCCGGTATTCCCGAAGTCGCGGCAACCGTCTACTCGAACCTGGTGCTCACCTGCGGCATGAGCATGAACCCCGCCGAAAACCTCAAGGAAGACGGCGAACCCGCGGTGGTGCTCATTCACGGTGGTACCGGCGGTATCGGTGTGCACGCCATCCAGCTGGCGCTCGCCGTAGGTACCCGCGTGTTTGCAACCGTGGGCACCGAGGAAAAAGCAGAATATGTGTGCTCACTAGGTGCGGAACCCATTATTTATACCGAACATTCGTTCCGTGAAGTTCTGCTGGCTGAAACTGGCGGACGCGGCGCCGACTACATCCTCGACGTTGTGGGCGGAAAGTACCTGGACGACAATCTGCACACCCTCGCCGATGGCGGGCACCTGTGCATTATCGGTCTGATGGGCGGCGCCAAAGCAGAAGTGAACCTGGGGTATATGCTCTCCCGCCGCCTGTCGGTGCACGCCACGAGCCTGCGCACCCGTTCGGATCAGCAGAAGGCTGAGATTTTGCGCGGTGTACGTGAACACGTGCTGCCGCTGATTGAATCCGGCAGGATTGGCGTGGGTCTGGACCGTATCTTCGACATGGAGGAGGCGGCTGCCGCCCACGAATACTTCGACTCCGGTCAGCATCGCGGCAAGATTGTGCTGCGCATGGTCTAGAAATCGCTGTGCCCTCGCGGTGCCTTTTTAGGCTGGCGTCGCGGGGAATGTTGCGTGAGCGGCGTAATGAGAATCTGGGCTTGAAATAAACAGCTGACTGCTGACATCTCGTCACTAAAAGAAATTTAGGGTAACCTAAGCATAGGGAGGTTTGCGGGTCGCCGCAGAGCCCATCACCGGCAGCCTCCACCGACCAACAAACACGGCACACACACCACGCAGAGGAGGGCATATGGGACTTAAAAGCTACCTGCAATCGCGCCGCGACGACGCCGAACTTGGCAAAGGCATCTGGCGCCGATCCCACGACCGGTTCATCCGCGGCATTGACCGCTTCCACCAGGTCCTCGAACGCCTGGCGGCAACCGACTCGTCCGCCCCCATGATTGAGCTCATCGTGCCGGACGCAAACGCGCTTGCCGACTTGATTCCGCGCGTGCGCGCAGTCGCTATGGAAGCGCACCGCCTCGCCCCCAGCGACGGCGATATTCCCGCCTCCCCGTTCGGCACCTACTCCGACCTGAACCGCGCCCTCTCCAAAGCGGGTAACGCCGTGGCACTCTGCGCCGAAGCGCTCGCCATGGCACGCTGCTTCGGCAACTGTGCCACCGGATGCGACCGCCAGGTGAGCGTGCACCGTCGCGTGGAAACCGTCATCCAGCACATTGAGGATGCCGAACGTCTGATTCAGCGCGCCCAGAAGGAAGCCGCCGGCGAGCTGACCTTCGACGACGGTATTCCGGTGGGTCGCACCCAACTGGTGGAAGCCTAATCGTAAACTTCTGAACTGCCCGCAGTATCCGCACCGGATGTTGCGGGCAGGTTCGTTGACAATGCAACCCAACCCGCATCCTGACATGCGTCCGCCACGTGAGCAGGGCAAAGTCGAACGGTGACTAACAGGCGAGCTAGTTTGATGTGCACCTCAACAGGCGATACGCTTAAAGAAGAGGTGTAGGACACTTCTTATGCGGTTCCGTCACAATGGAGGTGACGACACGAAGCGATGGTACGCGCGGAAGAACCGCAGACTTTTTCCTGCCCCTCTACGGCACAACCCACTGCATATACAATTCACGGAAGAAGTCACACACCATGTTTGAATTCCACCGCAATGAGCGTGCGCGTCAGCTGCGCCCCAGCCTCTCACGCTCCTGGCTCCTCGTGCGCGCCAACTCCACCGAAGAAGTTTTTGAAGAGGCCTTCGAATCCGAGGCTGACTCCATCATCATCGACCTCGAAGACGGCTGCCCCGCTGAAGAGAAGGACGCAGCCCGCGAACAGGTCGTCCGTATGCTCAACTCTGGCGTCGTCGCATGGGTGCGAATCAACGCCATCACCACCGAACACTGGTGGAAGGACGTCAAGGCCCTCAAGAATGTGAAGGGCCTGCGAGGCGTCATGCTCGCCACCGCAGAGCACGCCACCGACATTGACCGCACCGCAGCCGAGCTGCCCCCCGGAACCCCCATCATCGCGCTGATTGAGTCCGCACTCGGCGTGCACCACTCCGTCGAAATTGCGCGTGCAATCGGCACTTTCCGCCTCGCATTCGGCGCAGGCGACTACCGCCGCGACACCGGCTCCTCCGCAACCCCCATGGCGCTCGCCTACGTGCGTTCGCAGCTGGTCATCGCATCCACCCTGGGTGGTCTGCCCGGCCCCATCGACGGCCCGACCCTCGGCGCATATGGTGCTGACCTCTCCAAGGCATGCGGCTACGCGAACGACCACGGCATGACCGGTAAGATCACCCTGGACATCCGCCAGACCGAGACCATCAACGCCGCATTCTCCCCGAGCGAGATCGAAATCGAAGAAGCACACCAGATGCTCGACGTGCCCCTCGACGGCCCCCGCGACGGCTCCTACCTGCCGCGTTACCTGCGTGCAAAGAAGGTCAAGGAACTCGCCAAGGTGTACGGCCTGTGGGGCAAGACCGACAGCGACTTCCAGCGTGCCTCCAAGTAAGGTGCTGACGTAAAGTACACGCGTAAAAAGCCGCGCATCCGAACCCTGAACGGGGAACCGGATGCGCGGCTTTTATCTGCCTGAAACCTCTGGCGCGCTACAACTTAGCTACTAGTTGCGGGGCGACTTGCCGCCCGTCAGCGCATGAGCGCACACGTACGAAGTCACCAAAGAAATCACGATTGGCACCAGGAACGAGGTGTCATCCTCATACACCGAACGGTAGAAGAACCACACCGCCAGGGAAACCACCAGCGCCAACACGTACACCAGAGCAAAACGCATCGTGGGGCTCATCGGGCGTGCAGGGCCCGTAGAGGCGCGGCCTGCCTGCGAACGGTTCTGCAGACGCTGAGTATTTGAGGAATGAGAAGACACGAGAATCTCCTAAAAATCGATGGTGACATCCTGCGAGATACGTGACATCTCTCAGATGCTAAAAACCGCCGCAACACACCGGAAACCGGCACGCGTTACGGCGGATGTGGAGCCCCCAGTGGGATTCGAACCCACGACCTTTTCTTTACGAGGGAAATGCTCTACCCCTGAGCTATAGAGGCACATATGCGTTCGTTCCCAACCGCCCGAAAGCAGCCGACGAACAGTGCATACCCCGCAATAGTACCAAAAAGGCGGGGGAGAGGCTAATTACTTTCAGCACCGTGACCGCTACCGAGAGCAGACGGCAGAGAGCCTATGGTGTGCACTGCATTCACCCCGTAAACCCGCCCGAAGATAGGGAATGTTCAGGGCAGAGGCATACAATAAACCCTATACCCACGGCGGCTAATCGCGCCTCACCGCGCCCAACAACCACTGACACATCAACCACAGACAGCCGCCCCCCCCATAGAGAGGAACCACCATGACTTCACCCCTCAACCGCCGCACCCTGCTGCTGGGCGTAGTGCCCGCCGCAGCCCTGGGATTGAGCGCATGCGGTTCCAGCTCCTCCCAGCCCTCCGCATCGGCATCTGCGAGCGCATCTGCAAGCACCGCCACTACCTCGGCAAGCGCATCCGCAAGTGCTACCGCGAGCGCTTCGGCATCCGCGGACTCCTCGGCTTCTGTGAGCGGCTCGGCAACCGCCGATGACGGCTATGTCGGCTACCGCCTCAACCGCGAAGTACCCGGTGCAGGCACCGCAACCCTGTACACCGACTACCAGTGCCCCTACTGCGCCAAGGCAGAACCCAAGTTCGAAGAAGCCGCCAAGAAGCTTGACGGCATCATGAATGTGACCGTGCGCCACATGCCGCTGAACATGCACGCCAATGCCGTACCCGCCGCTCTCGCCGTAGAAGCCGCAACAGCTCAGGGTAAGCACCTCGAAATGGCGAACAAGCTCTTCAACACCCAGAACGACTGGAAGAACATCAAAGAGCGCGACAAGCTGCGCACCCTCTTCAACGACTACGCCAAGGAACTGGGCCTGAACGTCGAAGAATTCGACAAGGTCCTACTCGCCTCCGACACCGTCAAGCCCATTCAGCGCGACTACGAGCACGCCGTGAAGATCGGTGTGAAGGGCACCCCCACTTTCGTCGTGAACGACAAGGTCGTTGAGGGTCTGGATTCTTCCTCCTCGGTGGATGACCTGGTCAGCACCTTCAAGCGTGAAGCTGGCGTGAAGTAGTGGCACACATTCAGCTCTCCGGCGGGCAGCGCGCCGAAATTCACCCCGACGGGTTCAGCGACCACGGCCACGTCCTCGAAATCGGTGGCGCCGAGCAGTCCCACGTGGACGTGCAGAACCCCGACTACGTGTTCTACGAGTACCTGCGCCGCATCGCAAACGCGGTGGATGCGCTTGCACCCGCCGGCGAACCCATTACCGCCGCACACCTGGGCGCCGGTGCGCTCACGCTCGTGCGCTATATTCAGGCGACCCGCCCCGGCTCCCGCCAGGTTGCCGTGGATATTGAACCCGAGCTCATGGGCTTCGTAACGGACCGCCTGCCGCTCCCCGCCGGAACCGACTGCCAGCTTGTGGTGGGGGATGCCCGCGAGCAGCTGGCGAACCTGCCCGAACTGCTGGGCGTGCCCGGCTTCGACGCGATCATTCTCGACATCTTCACCGGCATGGACGCACCCGCCCACCTGGCGAACCGCGACTTCTACCGCGGACTCAAGGACGCCCTGAACGAGCGCGGTATGGTCGCCATCAACGTGGGTGACGACGCGGGTCTGCCCTTCTTCCAGCTGCAGGCAGCCGCCATGCTGGAAGTCTTCGACCACGTGTGGTGCCTGTGCGAAAGTTCCATGCTTAGCGGGCAGAATGAGGGCAACCTCGTGCTGGTTGGTACCGCCCGTGAGCTGGACGAGGACACCCAGGACTGGCTGTACGCCCTGGGCCCGCATCCGGCGGAGGTGCTCACCACCGATGAGCTGCGCGACCTGCTGGACGAGCTGGCTGAGAGCTAAACCTGACATACAAAACCGTTGAGGCGGGNACCAACCAGG